>OGCN01000452.1_pt1 | contig 67764 bp, 64 predicted proteins | sample 1570181 | NCBI WGS metagenome assembly OGCN01 (sample SAMEA4370584, study PRJEB24528) | human gut metagenome | reverse complement strand
AGAATTGCTTTAGCAATTCTTGGAGTGCAAAGCGCTGGCTTTGCACTTTTTTATGCGTTTATATTGATCAATAGAAACGTTGTGTAGAATGCCGGAAAAGGAGCATGGGCTTTTGATGTGCTATGCAACGATCGCATGGCAATGTATCCAAAAGGAATGTGGATGATGTATTTTTATTCATGGATCGCATGACGCAAAGCGATCGCAACAAATGCAGTGAAGAGTTCCGCAATCCAGAACGCATGCCATACACCAACGGCTCCAAACAGATGTGACAGGATAAAAGCTGCCGGAATGATAAAAAGAAGATAACGGCAAAGGGATATGATCAGAGATTGTATCCCTTTTCCTAATCCTTCTAATGCACCGGATGCGGTGATCGAAAAAGTAGAAAAGAGAAAACCGAGACTGATGATACGAAGTGCAGTCTGCCCGATACGGATCGTATCCGGGTTTGTTGTAAAAAGACCGATCAGACGGTCCGGAATCACAAGACAGATGATCGTACCAAAAAGCATGATCATACCATTCATGATCAGAACGATCCGGTAGATCTGCTGTACACGTTTGTGCTCTTTTGCTCCATAATTAAAGCCGATCACAGGGCGCATTCCCTGAATGATCCCGTTTGCCGGAAGATATAAAAAAGTCTGTAATTTATAATAGATTCCGAGTACCAGAATATAAACCTCGGAATAGGCAGCAAGGATCGCATTTAATAAAGAGATCAATAACGAAGGCAGTGCCATGTTTAAAGTGGCAGGAATACCGATCGCATATAGTCTGCCAATTGTTTTTTTATCTGCTTTCCAATATTTTGGATGGATATGGACAGACAATGGGCGGAGTATAAAGATAAGAAGATAGATCACTAATGTTACGGTCTGTCCGATACCGGTTGCCAGGGCAGCCCCTGTGATCCCCATAGCAGGAAAAGGTCCAAGACCAAAGATCATAAAAGGATCTAATATAATATTGGTAATACAGCCGCAGCACATACTGATCATTGTAACCGTCATTTTGCCGACCGACTGAAAGATCTTTTCAAAAGAGATACCGGTCATGCTGACGATCGTAAAGCAAAACGCAATATTAGAATATTGTATGCCAAGCGAAAGCACACTCTGGCTGGTTGTAAACATTTTTAGAAAAGATGGCATCAGAAAAATACTTCCGACAGTCAATACGATCGCATGGCATATCGCAAGAAAAAGTCCGATGGTTGCGGCAGTATGGGCTTTTTTGACTTCATTTGCTCCCATACAGATCGCAATTACAGCATTGATACCGATACCAAAGCCGATGCTGACAGCGTTAATAAAGTTCTGTACCGGAAAGACTAAAGAAAGTGCTGTCATTGCATCTTCGCTGATCTTTGCTACGAAAAAACTGTCAATGATATTGTAAAGAGAATTGACAAGCATAGACAACATCATAGGAAGAGACATTGACAAAAGCAATGGAAGTACCGGTTTGTTTTTCATAAAGTTTTCGTTCATATCATGATCCCTCATCTGGTATTTTTTCGATACCGCTTTCTTATTAATGGTGTATTTTTTAATGGTCTGGATTTTTATAGCTGCCTTGCTATGATACAGGAATTAAAAAAAGCCACACAACGTTACTTTGTTCTTAGCGTTGTGTGGCGAAAAGATGACTTGCATAGAATGCATCAGAATTTTTGAAAATCGGTCTGTTAAAAATTCTGATCTTTCGTCTGGAAAAATCCACTACTCATTTTCAGAGTTTATTGTACCAGTTTAGAAGAAAATGTCAAGAATAATGCTTTTTGCTGAAGCAGAAATAGATTTTTTACTTCAGAAATAAAACTTTTTAAATAATATTCCTATAAACCTATTGACCTAGTAGGAATTATATGGTATTATTTGAAACATCAAAATTAAAAAAAAGCAGAAAGATACATTCTGCTTTACAAAGTATAAGATTCATTTAGAAAGGAATGGTGGTATTTATGAAAAAAATCGCAAAGCAGTTGACAGAGTTGATCGGAAATACTCCTTTATTGGAGTTATCAAATTATGAAAAAGAAAATGATTTAAAAAGTTCTATCATTGCAAAGTTAGAATATTTTAATCCGTTAGGCAGTGTAAAAGATCGTGTTGCTTATGCTATGATCGAACAGGGGATCAAAGATGGTGTGATCGATCAGGATACGGTTATTATAGAGCCTACCAGTGGAAATACAGGAATTGGTCTTGCATTTGTTACGGCAGCAAAAGGCTTGCATCTTATTTTAACAATGCCGGACACCATGAGCGTGGAGCGTCGTAAGATCGTTTCTGCACTTGGTGCACAGATCGTTCTGACACCGGGAAGAGATGGTATGAAAGGTGCGATTAAGAGAGCAGAAGAATTAAAGGAAGAATATGGAAATGCATTCATCCCACAGCAGTTTGAGAATGAAGCAAATCCGGCAATCCATAAAGTGACAACAGCAAAAGAGATCTGGGAAGATACCGATGGAGAAGTTGATATCTTTGTATCTGCTGTCGGTACCGGTGGAACGATCACAGGTACAGGTCTTGGATTAAAAGAAAAGAATCCAAATGTCAAGATCGTTGCCGTAGAGCCTGCAAGCTCACCGGTTCTTTCAGGCGGCAAGCCGGGACCTCATAAGATTCAGGGTATCGGAGCCGGGTTTGTACCGGATGTTTTACAGACCGACCTGTTAGATGAGATCATTACCGTAGAAAATGATGATGCCTTTGAAATATCAAGAAAAGTAGCAAAAAGCGATGGACTTTTAGTTGGTATTTCAGCCGGTGCAGCACTTTATGCAGCAACACAGTTAGCAAAACGTCCTGAAAACGAAGGAAAGAGCATTGTAGTGTTATTACCGGATACCGGAGAAAGATATCTGTCTACTTCTTTATTTACTGTAGATGAATAATTTTTGAGGCTGATCGGATGTTTGGAAAAAAGAAAATTTGGTTTGTTTTTTGCCTGCTTGCAGCTCTGTCTTTATGCAGCTGCGGCAGGAAAAAGTCAGATACCGTAACGATCACGAATGTGTCTTATGATCCGACGAGGGAATTTTATGAGCAATACAACAAACTGTTTGAAAAATTCTATCAGAAGAAATACGGTAAAAAAGTAGAAGTGATCCAGTCACATGGCGGTTCGGGCAGTCAGGCACGATCTGTTGTCGAAGGATGTAATGCCGATGTTGTCACGCTTGCGCTGGAACATGATATTACATTGATCGAGAACACAGGACTGATCGATAAAGGCTGGGAAAGGGAATTTGCCCGCTCCAGTGCACCATACACATCGACGATCGTTTTTCTTGTTCGAAAAGGAAATCCCCGAAAGATAAAAGACTGGGATGACCTGACAAAAAAAGGTGTAGAAGTGATCACACCGGACCCAAAGAGTAGTGGCGGTGCATGCTGGAACTTTCTTGCCGGTTTAAGTTATGCGAAATCAAAATTACATAATGAAGCAAAAGAAAAAGCATTTATGAAAAAATTATATGCCAATGTTTCGGTAATGGATTCCGGTGCAAGAGGTTCTACCACAACCTTTGTGGAAAATGGAAAAGGCGATGTTTTGATCCAATGGGAAAATGAAGCAATCACAACCATGGCTTCGTATCCCGGAAAGTATGAAATGATCACACCATCTGTCAGTATACTGGCACAGCCAAGTGTAGCAGTTGTTGATGATAATGCAAGGGCAAATCATACCAAGAAAGTGAGCAAAGCATATTTGCAATATTTATATAGCAAAGAAGCACAGGAATTGATCGGAAAGAGTGGTTTTCGTCCATCGGATCAGGATGTGTTACAAAACTTTTCGAATCAATTTGATCTGTCGGTATATCTTTGGACGATTAAAGATTATGGTGGATGGAACAAAGCGTATCAGAAGTATTTTGATGATGGAGCATGGTTTGATAAAATTTACGAGTATTAACAGAAACTGAGGATAAGAAAGATGGATCAGGTTAAGAAAAGAAAAAAAGCAAAGAAAGCCCGTGTGATACCGGGGTTTCATCTGACACTGGGCATTGTTGTTACAATGCTTTCGTTGATCGTTTTGATCCCGTTAGCTTCGGTGCTGGTGCATTCTCTTGGGATTTCTCCAAAAGAGTTTTTTGCCCTGCTTTGGAAGCCAAATGTCAGAAATGCTTTCTTTACAAGTATTGGCTGCTCTTTTGCAGCTGCTGTGTGCAATGCCGTTTTCGGCCTTGTGATCGCATGGACGTTAGTTAAATATGACTTTCCGTGCAAAAAGCTTTTGGATGGTTTTATTGAACTTCCTTTTGCACTTCCGACAGCAGTAGCCGGTATCACACTTTCAAAACTGTATTCCGAAAACGGATTTTTTGGAAAAGGATTTGCTCTGCTTGGAATGAAAGTGTCCTATACAAAGGTCGGTCTTGTGATCGCATTAGTATTTGTAGGAATTCCATTTGTTGTCCGTGCAGTACAGCCGGTGTTAGAAAAGCTCGATGAGCAATATGAAGAAGCGGCTTATATGTTAGGTGCAAGTCCGGTAAAAACATTTTTCCTTGTTATTTTCCCGGAATTAAAGCCTGCATTATTAACCGGTTTTGGTCTGGCTTTTGCAAGAGGGATCGGCGAATATGGCAGTGTCATTTATATTTCCGGTAACAGTGCAAAAGATAAGACGCAGGTAATCTCTTATGTGATCATGCAAAAGTTAAGTTATATTGATTATGCCGGTGCGACAGCGATTGCATTGGTCATGTTAGTTATTTCATTTATATTGCTTTTGTTTGTCAATATCGTACAGGCAAGACAATCGGCAAGAACGAATCTGTTATAGAAAAAAGAGTCTGTAAACAGTCAAAATACAATTGAAAATAAGAAAATTCAAATTTTTTTGAAGAAAAAGTTGACTAATTAGATAGGAATTATATAATTAGAGAGAGGTGACATTGCGATGACAGAACAGGAGAAACTTGAGAAAAAGAAAAAGAGAACGAAAAGGTGTTGTATTACGATTACCGTTCTCTTTATCACATGTATGTTGATCATCCCCTTGGTTTCCGTGATTGTAAATTCTTTAAAAGAAGGAATTGGCTTCTATATCCGTTCGATCTCGACAGAGTATGTCAGAAGTGCATTGGGTGTCACTTTTCTGGCAACTGTGATTGCAGTTGTGATCAATACCTTTTTTGGTATTTGTGCAGCATGGCTTTTGACGAAGTTTTCATTTCGTGGAAAGCAGATCTTAGCAACCCTGATCGATATTCCGTTCTCAATCTCTCCGGTTATTGTCGGTCTTGCCTACCTGATGACGTTTGGCAGACTTGGATGGTTTTATCCGGTGATCCGGGCATTTAATCAGTTCTTCGGAACGAATGTCCGTATTACATTTGCAATACCGGGTGTGGTACTTGCAACGATCTTTGTTACTTTTCCGTTTGTATCCAGAGAAATCATTCCGGTGCTGAATGCACAGGGAAAAGATGAAGAAGAAGCGGCTGCATTGATGGGAGCAAGTGGTTTTACGATTTTTCGAAAGATCACACTTCCGCAGATGAAATGGGGATTACTCTATGGCATTATCCTTTGTACGGCAAGAGCATTAGGAGAGTTTGGTGCTGTCAATGCGTTATCAAAGACCAGAGGAGAAACATTTACCTTACCATTAGAGATTGATGCATTGTATATGTCAGGGACGGATCAGTCGATCACAGCAGCGTTTGCCGCATCATCGATCTTAGTGATCATTGCCGTGATCATATTGATCATCAGAAATATATTAGAAAGAAAACATATAGAACAATAGAGGAAGGAGGATTCGATCATGTATGTTGAAATGAAAAATATCTATAAGAAATATGGCGATTTCCTTGCTTCCGATAATGTGAGTTTTGGAATAGAAAAAGGAAAATTAGTTGCCCTGCTTGGACCTTCAGGAAGCGGTAAGACCACACTTCTTCGTATGATCGCAGGACTGGAAAATCCGAATGCAGGAGATATTTATATTGACGGAGTCAGAGTCAATGATATTCCGGCATCTCAAAGAGGGATCGGATTTGTTTTTCAAAATTATGCACTGTTTCGTTATATGACTGTTTTTGAAAATGTAGCATTTGGACTCCGCTTACAAAAGGTTCCCAAAAAGCAGATCAAGGAAAGAGTCACGGAACTGTTAGAATTAACCGGCTTATCGGGCATGGAAAAGCGATATCCGAACCAGCTTTCCGGTGGACAGAGACAGCGAGTCGCTTTTGCAAGAGCGTTAGCTCCTAATCCACAGGTGCTTTTACTCGATGAACCGTTTGCAGCGATTGATGCAAAAGTCAGAACAGAACTTCGAAACTGGCTTCGGGAAATGGTAGAAAAACTTGGAATTACAAGTATTTTTGTAACACATGACCAAGATGAAGCAGTAGAAGTGGCAGACGAGATCATTATTACCAATCATGGAACGATCGAACAGAAAGGAACACCGATCGAGATCTACAAATCACCGGCAACGCCTTTTGTTGCCAAGTTTATCGGACGATCTTCTGTTGTCGAAGAATATGAAAAGCTCAAAGGCTTTGAGCGGATTGCAAATGCCAAGAAAGCCGTGATCCGACCGGAATTTATCAAGATATCAAAGAGTGGCAAGTTAGACCGCTATATCAGTGCTGCTGAGACAGGCGTTGTGACAGACGTTGTCTTTCGCGGAAACCGTATAGATGTTACGGTCAATATCAATGGTATTGATGTGGTGGGCGAACGGTCATTAGAAAAGGATCTGATATCGGTTGGTGAGACCGTACATGTTTTAATCTACCGGTTGTATGTTTTTGATGCGAATCAGACGTATTTGTTAGAAAATATGGAAATGCAGGAAACATCCGATGTATTCTATATTTAATCATTATGATCGTATGAAAAGGATAGGAAAAATCGTATTCCTGAAATTTACCGGTTAAGAGGAAAGTTGGCGATACTTTCAAATGGAGGTTATCATGCAAATAGAAGAAAGAAAAGTTTTAAGCACAGATGTGCTGATCATAGGTGGCGGCACGGCAGGCTGTTATGCAGCATTGACGATCAGAGAAGAGTCCGATCTTTCTGTGATCATTGCTGAAAAAGCCAATATCAAAAGAAGCGGCTGTCTCGCAGCAGGAGTCAATGCGATCAATGCATACATTGTCAAGGGACGCAAGCCGGAAGACTATGTAGATTACGCGAAGAAAGATGCGGATAATATTGTCAGAGAAGATCTGCTAATGACCATGTCAGAAGGTTTAAACCGCGTGACAAAGAAGATGGAAAACCTCGGACTTGTGATCTTAAAGGATGAAAATGGTGAGTATGTTGCCAGAGGAAACCGAAATATTAAGATCAACGGTGAAAATATGAAACCGTTACTTGCAAAAGCAGTAGAAGCACTTCCTGATGTGACGGTATTGAATCATTTGAATATTACCGATTATATCGTAGAAGAAGGTCAGATCTTAGGTGCGGTCGGCTTCTCAATCGAGGACAATACCGCATACGAGATCAGAGCCAAAAAGGTACTTTGTGCTACCGGTGGTGCAGCAGGTTTATACAGACCAAACAATCCGGGATTTTCACGTCATAAGATGTGGTATCCGCCATTTAACACCGGAGCGGGTTTTGCAATGGGAATCCAAAGCGGTGCAGAGATGACAACCTTTGAGATGCGCTTTATCGCACTTCGCTGTAAAGATACGATTGCGCCGACCGGAACGATCGCACAGGGCGTTGGAGCAAAACAGGTCAATGCTAAAGGTGAAGTATATGAAGATAAATACGGTTTAACAACTTCGGAACGAGTATATGGAACCGTGATGGAAAACTTAGAAGGCAGAGGTCCTTGTTATCTTAGAACAGAAGGAATCAGTAAAGAACAGGATGAATCCTTAAAGAAAGCATACTTAAACATGGCACCGAGCCAGACATTAAAGTGGTTAGAAGCTAAGAAAGATCCGAGCCAACAGAATGTAGAGATCGAAGGAACAGAGCCTTATATCGTTGGTGGTCATACCGCAAGCGGTTATTGGGTAGATACGAATCGCCAGACAACGATTCAAGGTTTATATGCAGCCGGTGATGTGGCAGGCGGATGTCCTCAAAAGTATGTGACCGGAGCAATGGTAGAAGGCGAGATAGCGGCAAAGCATATTGTAGCAACATTAAAAGAAGAACAAAGAAATGATCCTTGCGATCAGCAAAAAGCAGATTGTCTGTTTGAAGAAAAGATAGAACAGTATAATGCGTATCTTGCAAGGCAAAATGATCTGTTTGATGTAGAAAGCCTGGAAGAAGCGATGCAAAAAGTAATGGATCAATATGCAGGAGGTATTTCGACACATTATCAATTCAATGAAAAGCAGCTTACGCTTGCAAAAGAAAAGATCGATCATCTGATCGAACTGAGTCAGAATATCGGAGCGAAGGATATGCATGAATTGATGTTTGTCTATGAATTGAAAGAACGATTAACCGTCTGTCTGTCGGTGATCGCACATCTAAAAGCCAGAAAAGAAACGAGATGGCACAGTTTTGCCGAAAATTTAGATTACCCTCAAAAGAGTGATGCCTGGTTAAAATATGTGAATTCCAGAATGGAAGATGGCAAATTAAAGATCATTTTCCGTGATCTGGTAGGAAGGGAGGAAGAATATGAGCATAGCAATTAATGCAGATCTTTGTAAAGGCTGTAAAGCGTGCATGGCAGTCTGTCCGGGAAGTCTGATCAAAGAAACGACAGAAGGCAAAGCTTATATGAAATATCCCAAAGACTGCTGGGGATGTGCTTCCTGCGTTAAGGAATGCCATTTTGGAGCAATCACATTTTTTTTGGGAGCAGACATTGGCGGCATGGGAAGTAAGCTGACAGTGGATTCAAAGAAAGACCGGTTGATCTGGAATATAGCAAGAAGAGATGATACAAAAGAGCAGATCGTGATCAATACAAAGGAATCTAATAAATATTGATCCATAAGCAGATACAGATGCTTGAACTTAGAAAGGATGGTAAGTAAAATGGGTGAATTATCACATCTGGATGAATTAGAGGCAGAAGCGATTTATATTATTCGCGAAGTGGCAGCGGAATGTGAAAAGCCGGTTATGTTGTATTCAATCGGAAAAGACAGTTCGGTTATGTTGCATTTAGCAATGAAAGCATTTTATCCTGAGAAGCCTCCATTTCCATTTTTACATGTCAATACAACATGGAAATTTAAAGAGATGATCGAGTTTCGTGACCGCAGAGCCAAAGAGCTTGGCATTGAAATGTTAGAATATATCAATGAAGAAGGTGTAAAGCAGGGAATTAATCCGTTTGATCACGGTGCTGCTTATACCGATATCATGAAAACGCAGGCATTAAAGCAGGCACTTGATAAGTATGGATTTACTGCAGCGTTCGGTGGCGGAAGACGAGATGAAGAAAAGTCAAGAGCCAAAGAAAGAATCTTTTCTTTCAGAAACGAACATCATGCATGGGATCCAAAGAACCAGCGTCCTGAAATGTGGAAGCTTTATAACTCTAAGATCAATAAAAAAGAAGAAGTCAGAGTGTTCCCGCTTTCAAACTGGACAGAGACAGACATCTGGCAGTATATCCGTCGTGAAAATATTGAGATCCCTTCTCTTTATTTTGCAAAAGTCCGTCCGGTTGTTTACCGTGATGGAAACATTATCATGGTAGATGATGACCGTATGAAACTGCTTCCGGGTGAAAAGGTAGAATATAAGAGTGTACGTTTCCGTACTCTCGGATGTTATCCGCTGACCGGAGGATGCGAGTCAACAGCAACGACATTAGATGAGATCATTGATGAGACATTGAGTGCGGTTTCTTCGGAAAGAACGACACGAGTCATTGATAATGAAGCAGCAGGAAGTATGGAACGTAGAAAGAGGGAGGGCTATTTCTAAGATGAGTGGATTATTAAAATTTATTACATGCGGAAGCGTGGATGATGGAAAATCAACCTTGATCGGCCATATCTTATATGATTCCAAATTGTTATATACCGATCAGGAAAAAGCATTAGAGCTTGACAGTAAAGTAGGAAGCCGTGGTGGTGCGATCGATTATTCTCTTTTATTGGATGGTCTGATGGCAGAAAGAGAACAGGGTATTACGATCGACGTTGCATATCGTTATTTTACAACAGATAAAAGAAGCTTTATCGTAGCCGATACACCGGGACATGAAGAATATACCAGAAACATGGCAGTGGGCGCTTCATTTGCTGATCTTGCGGTCATCTTAATCGATGCCAAACAGGGCGTTTTAGTACAGACAAGAAGACATGCAAGAATATGTTCTTTGATGGGAATTAAGTATTTTGTCTTTGCAATCAATAAAATGGATCTTGTCGGATATGATGAGAAACGTTTTCGTGAGATTGAAAAGCAGGTAGAAGAACTTACGAAAGAATTACAGCTTGCAAATGTCAAGCTGATCCCGGTATCGGCAACAGAAGGCGATAATGTTACAAAGCCATCCGAAAACATCAAATGGTATCAGGGAGAAACGTTACTTTCTTACTTAGAAAATATTGATATCACAGAAGATGATCATGAAAAAGGCTTTTATATGCCGGTACAGAGAGTTTGTCGTCCGGATCATACATTCCGTGGTTTTCAGGGACAGATTGAAGATGGTCAGATTCATGTAGGCGATGAAGTGACAACACTTCCAAGCAATGAGACAGCGAAAGTCAAAAGCATTCATGTCGGAGACAAGGAAAGTGAAGTTGCTAAAAAGGGACAGCCGGTTACGATCCAGTTAGACCGTGAAGTGGATGTGTCCAGAGGATGTGTTCTTTCAGTAGATGCTTCTCTTTTGACAGCTTCTTCGATCACAGCCACTCTTTTATGGATGGATGACGAAGAACTGAGAACCGGAAAGAACTTCTTCTTTAAGCTTGGTACTAAGATGATCCCTGCTGTAGTAAGCAGTATCGAATATGCGATTGATGTCAATACCGGTGCAAAAAAAGAAGTCAGCACACTCGGTAAAAACGAAATTGCTGTATGTAAGATCACATTAGCCGATCAGATCGTTGTTGATGAGTTTAAAAAGCATAAGACATTAGGTGAATTGATCTTAATCGACCGTATTACCAATATGACATCTGCATGTGGCGTTGTCGAAAGCATTGATACAAAAGAGCATGGATTATATGAAGGCAGAATCGACCGCAAGGTACGTGCTGCAATGAAAGGACAAAAGGCAGTTACCGTAGAGTTTATCAAGGAAGGTACGATTGATCGCGCTTTTGTGGAAGATGTAGAAAAAGCACTCAGCCTTCAGGGAAGACATACCTATCTGTATGCTCCGACACCAAACGAAGACATTGATCTTGTGATCAAACATTTACATAGAGCAGGGCTTGTTGTATTATTGTTAATTGATAAAAAACAGGCAGATACGATCACAAATAAGGATGAACATTATATCAGTGATTGGAACAAGACCGGTCTTGCAGCAAATGAAGTTGCAAAATTCATTGCAAAAGAATCAGCATATTCTGATATATTTGTGCATGAGCGGGATTATATTTAGTGGAGGGGAAACCGATGAAGTTTAATACAGCACTTTTACATAGTGGCAAGATGGGAGATGAAGCAACCGGTGCGACATTAACCCCGGTTTACCAGTCCAGTGCATTCTATCAGCCGAATGCACAGCAGCATGAGAAACTGTTTCATAATAAAGCAAACGGTTTCTCATATACAAGGATCAACAATCCGACGATCGTGGCTTTTGAAAACAAGATGACAGCATTAGAAAAAGGAATCGCTTCGATCGCCTGTGCATCAGGTATGGCAGCCATCACAAATGCACTTCTTAATATTGTCAATGCCGGTCAGGAGATTGTAGCAAGTTCGAGTTTGTATGGCGGTTCGATCGATGTATTCCATGATTTTGAAGCGTTTGGTATTACAACACATTTTGTTGATGTCGAAGATGAAGCAGACATGGAAAAAGTCATCAATGAAAATACCAGAGTGATCTTTGCAGAAACGATCGGTAATCCAAAGTTAGATGTGGTAAACATTAAAAAACTTGCCGATTTTGCACACGATCACGGACTCCCGCTGGTAATGGATAATACCGTAGCGACAGCTTATCTGGTGCGTCCGATCGAACTTGGTGCAGATGTGGTAGTTAATTCAACTTCGAAGTATATCAATGGCAACAGTGATGCGATCAGTGGTGTGATCACAGACAGTGGAAAGTTCAAATGGGATAAGGAACGTTATCCGGGCATGAAAGAATATGCCAGGTTTGGAAAGTTTTCTTATACGGCTAAGCTTCGAAATGGACTGTTTCGTAATACCGGTGCATGCATTGCTCCACAGACAGCATTTTATAATATGCTCGGTATGGAGACATTAGGACTTCGTATGGAGCGTGCGTGTTTGAATGCCAAAGCATTAGCAGAGTTCTTAGCACAATATGATGATGTAGAAGTGAATTATCCGGGACTTCCTGACAGCAAGTGGCATTCTATCGCCAATGAGGTATTAGAGAATGGATATGGTGCGATCTTAACGATCCGTGTCGGTTCCAAAGAAAGAGCATTTGATGTGATCAATGCTCTTACAATTCCAAAGATCGTATCCAATATCGGTGATACCAAAACATTGATCATTCATCCGGAGTCAACATTAAATGCCCATAGTACAGAAAAAGAAAAAGAGGAAGCCGGTGTATTTGATGATCTGATCCGTATCAGTCTGGGAATTGAAGATATTGAAGATCTGATAGAAGATTTCAAAAATGCATTGGAAAAATAAGGAGGTACCTCAATGGCAGTAGATTATACAACATTGAAAAAAGGCGGATTTATGCGCCAGAAACAAAAAAATAACTTTTCTCTTCGTTTAGCAGTAGTCGGTGGAAACTTAACATCCAAAAACCTGCAAAAAATCGCAGAAGTTGCAGAAAAATTCGGTGATGGTCATGTGCATCTGACATCACGTCAGAGTATTGAGATTCCTTTTATCAAGTTAGATGATATTGAGGAAGTGAAGGAAGAGTTAGCCAAAGGAGATTGTAAGCCGGGTGTTTGCGGACCTCGTGTCCGTACCGTAACAGCCTGTCAGGGGAATCAGGTCTGTCCAAGTGGTAACATTGATTCAAATCATATTGCACAGGAACTTGATAAGCGTTACTTTGCAAGAGAATTGCCACATAAATTCAAATTTGGTGTAACCGGCTGTCAGAACAACTGTCTGAAAGCGGAAGAAAATGATGTAGGAATCAAGGGGGCAATGACAGTTAGTTGGAAAGAAGATGCCTGCATCCAGTGTGGTGTCTGTGAAAAGGCCTGCCGTACCGGTGCGATCACGATTCAGGATGGCAAAGTTTCGGTAGAAGAAAGCAAATGTAACTACTGTGGACGTTGTGCCAAAGCCTGTCCGACCGATGCATGGGATACACAGACAGGATATCTGGTATCATTTGGCGGACTTTTTGGAAACCGCATTCACAAAGGAGAAGAGCTGTTACCTGTGATCACATCAGAAGAGACTTTATTCCGTGTGACCGATGCAGCGATCCAGTTCTTTGATGATCATGCAAATCCAAGCGAACGATTCCAGTATACGATCGAACGTGTAGGTATTGACAAATTTAAAGAAACATTAAAGGAGGCATATAATGGCTGATTTTGAAATTGATGAGAGAGTAGATATTACCGATGTTGTCTGCCCGATGACATTTGTAAAAGCAAAAGTAGCAATGGAAGAGATTGAAGTAGGACAGATCTTAGCTGTTACCATGAACGACGGAGAACCGGTTCAGAATGTTCCAAGAAGCTTTAAAGAAGAAGGACAGCAGATCTTAAAGCTGATCGACAATGAAAACGGTACATATGATCTGATCGTAAAGAAAGTAGAAGAGTAAGAACAAAACGTTCTTATCAAAGATGGATTTTGTCAGATTCGCTGCAGGGTGCGGTGATGAATAAAAGACAGACAAGGAGGAAATTGTATGGCAAAGAGAGTCAATACAGAAGAATTTGAAAGCGAAGTATTGCAATCGGAACTTCCGGTTGTAGTCGAATTTTATTCCGACAGTTGTATTCCTTGTAAGCAGTTATCACCAATCCTTGGCGGGATTGAAGATGACTATGAGGATCAGCTTAAAGTCGTAAAGGTTAATGTGAATTTTGATGCCGATCTGGCGCAAAAGTATGAAGTAGCTGCTTCTCCGACTCTTCTTTTCTTCCGGGGTGGAAAAGAAGTGGACAGGATCAGAGGTCTTGTAAAAAGACCGGCATTAGAAGAAGTTGTAAAAAAATATATTTAATCAGGAGGACAAGGATCATGAAAGTAACAGTAGCAGGTGAGAAAAAAGAAATCGAACAGGGAACTACAATCGCAAAGCTTATTGTGGATGAAAAAGTAGAAAACCCGGAATATGTCACAGTTACCGTAAATGATGAGTTTGTGGAAAGTGATGATTTTGAAACAACACAGTTAAATGAAAATGATACAGTAGAATTTCTGTATTTCATGGGAGGAGGCGCTTTTTAATGGCATTTACGAATGAACAGATGGAGCGTTATTCCCGTCACATCATCTTACAGGAAGTTGGTGTTAAGGGACAAAAGAAGCTCTTAAACGGCAAAGTGCTTATTATCGGAGCAGGTGGCCTTGGTGCTCCTGCTGCGATGTATCTTGCAGCAGCAGGTGTCGGAACGATCGGTATCGTTGATGCAGATGAAGTCGATCTGTCAAACTTACAAAGACAGATCATTCATGGAACAGCTGATGTAGGAAAAGCAAAAGTAAAATCAGCAAAAGAGACAATGAATGCAATGAATCCGGATGTAACAGTCAATACATACCGTGAATTTGTAACTTCAGAAAATGTAATGGATCTGATCAAAGATTATGATTTTATTATTGACGGAACCGATAACTTCCCGGCTAAGTTTTTGATCAATGATGCCTGTGTTATGGCAAAGAAACCATTCTCACATGCAGGTATTATCCGTTTCAAAGGCCAGCTTATGACCTATGTACCGGGAGAAGGACCATGCTACCGTTGTGTATTTAAGAATCCACCTCCGAAGGATGCTGTTCCAACCTGTAAGCAGGCTGGTGTCATCGGTGCTATGGGCGGCGTGATCGGAAGTCTTCAGGCAATGGAAGCGATCAAGTATCTGATCGGTGTCGGTGATCTTTTGACAGGAAAGCTTTTGACATACGATGCATTAAAGATGGAATTCCATACCGTTGTACTTCCAAAAGCTAATGGCAAATGTGCTGTTTGTGGTGATCATCCTACCATTACAGAGCTGATCGACTATGAGCAGGCAGAATGTGATGGCAAATAGACAGGATCACAGACAGGATCGGCCTGTCAGCGTGTTTGACAGAATGATTTGGAAATGAGGTTATCATGTTATATTTAAAGAAAGAAGATTATGAAAAGATCTTGGCACATTGCAAAGAGGGACTTCCTAATGAGGCATGTGGTTTGATCGGAGGTACGATAGAAGGCGACAAAAGAAGTATTCAGAAAGTATATCTTTTAACGAACATTGACCAGAGCAACGAACATTTTTCGATGGATCCGAAAGAACAGCTTGCAGCGGTAAAAGATATGCGTGCGAATGGTTTAAAACTTCTTGGAAACTTTCATTCTCATCCGGAATCACCATCAAGACCATCTGAAGAAGATAAAAGACTGGCATATGATTCAAAAGTCAATTATCTGATCTTATCTTTGATGGATCTTGAAAATCCGGTTTTCAATGCATTCCGGATCGATGAAGAGAAGAATGTAACGAAAGAAGAACTGGTGATAGAATAATTACAGGAGGGGCAAAGCATTGGCTTTGCCCTTTTTTTCGATTTTTGATAAAATAAAATATTGTGTAAGAATCTATGACAGTGAAGAACGTTCAAAGGATTGAAATAACAGCAAAGAGGAAACAACGGAGGCAGGTTATGTATTGCATCAGCATAAATTACAAACAGCTAAAGACAGAAAGCAGAGAAGCTTTTTCTATGCAGGAAAAAGAGCAGGAAGCTTTTTTTAGCCGGATACAAAAAGAAGTATCTATTGATGGCGTAATCCTGTTGATGACCTGTAACCGTTGTGAGATCTATGCAGCCGGTTCAAAAGATACAATGTCTGTGATCGAAAGAATATGGTTAGCACAAAAACCCGGAAAAGAGGAATTGTTTTATGAACATATCATGCGGTATGAAAAGGAAAATGCGATCCGCCATTTGTACCGTGTGATCTGTGGTCTGGATTCGGCTGTACTTGGCGAAGTAGAGATCATTCATCAGATCAAGGCTGCGTATCTTTTCTCAAAAGCGCATGATATGTTAGATCCCACGCTTCATATTATTTTTCAGGGGGCTTTACATCTCGCAAAAGAGATCGCCAGCCAATATCAGTTGACAAAACTTCCGGTATCGGTTGGTACGTTGACAACCGGGGCGGTTCTTTCGTTTTGTCAGGAGAAAAAAGAGCCACATATTCTGTTAGTCGGAGCAAGAGGAGAGATGGGAAATATTATCATGAAAGATATTGTCGATGCCTGCCAGACCGTACAGATCGTTGCAACAACCAGAAAACATCACAGGCAGGGTCTTGCTTTTGCTGATACGAAGCAGATAAGATGGGTGCATTATGAAGAGCGGTATGACTATGTCGATTGGGCAGATGTGGTCATCAGTGCGACAAACAGTCCTCATTATACGTTCGTGGCATCAAAAGTACAAAAGTATCTTAAAGAGAGTAATATGCGTCTTTTCTTGGATCTTGCAGTGCCAAGGGATATCGAAGAAGAGATCGGCACACTTTCTGATTGTGTCATAGAAAACATGGATTATATCGAATCGCTTGCAAAGCATAACAATCAAAAGAAACTGTCCGAAGCTAAAAAAGTGGAATTGTATATACAGGAAAAAACAGATGAGATGGAAAAAACGCTGTTAATGCGGGATTTCTATGCGAAAAAGAAAGAGCAGACAGTATGGTTACAGGACAAAAGTGCATCATGGCTTTTATATCGGTTAAAAGACCATGTAGACCATAACTGTTTTGCACAGATCTTAGATGTGATCGGTACGGCACAGGAACAGTCTACGGAACGAAAGGAGCTTTAGATATGGCATTTTTCCCTTTTATGATACAAATGGACGATAAGAATTGTCTGATCGCAGGAGGAGGCAGAGTTGCACTGCGCAAAGTAAAGATGATGCTTTCTTTCGGTGCGGTTGTTACGGTTATCTCTCCGACGTTTTGTGAGGAATTTTTAGCATTAGAAGGAAAAGAAAGCAAATTAAAGATTATTAAAAGAACGATACAAATAAGCGACCTTATCGATAGAGATGTTGTGATCATGGCAACCAATGATCCGAATGTGAATACTGAATTTGCAACCGTCTGTAAAGAACAAAAGATCTTAGTCAATGTTGTAGATGTCAAAGAGGATTGCAACTTTTATTTTCCTGCAGTGATCCGGCAGGAGGATGTTGTGATCTCGGTTTCTACCGGTGGCAACAGCCCACTGTTAGCTTCTCATATTAAGAAAGAGATCAATGATGCGATCCGAAAAGATTACGGACAGATAGCAAAAGAAATGGGAAAAGAACGTCAAAAAGTTTTGATGCAAAAGGAAGAAGAACGCAGGGAGATTTTTGAAAAAATGATGGATCGGAAATTAGGATCAAAAGTGATCAGAATCGGAACAAGAGGAAGTGCATTAGCAAGAAAACAGACCGATATGGTGATCGAGAGTCTCAAGAGTACATTTCCCGATTACCAATGGGAAGTGGTGGTCTTAACAACAAAAGGAGATAAAAGAAGAGATGTTCCGATCACATCGTTTGGTGGAAAAGCTGTTTTTGTTGAAGAGATTGAGCAGGCGCTTGCAGATGGCACGATCGACATGGCAGTACATAGTGCAAAAGATATGCCAAATCCATGCAAAGAGGGACTTACGATAGCCGGCACGTTACCAAGAGCCTGTATACAGGATGTACTTGTTACGAAAAAAGGCAGATCGTTTGCTACAGAAGAAACTTTTGTAGCAGGAACGGGGAGCTTGCGAAGAAAATGGCAATTAGAGAAACTTTTTCCAAATGTTGTCTGTAAAGATTTGCGTGGAAATGTAGGAACAAGAATTGAAAAATTAAGACAGGGACAATATGATGCCGTCATTCTGGCAGCAGCAGGTCTTGAAAGACAAGGACTGTTACAGGAACCGGATCTGGAATATCGTTATTTTACGATCGATGAAATGCTGCCGGCAGCAGGACAGGCAATCATTGCAATAGAGACGAAAGAGCAGACAAAGGCATACACGATGGCACAGGCAGTCAGTAACAAAAAAGCATTTACACAGCTTGTGATCGAAAGAGCTGTTTTAGAAAAACTTGGAGCAGGCTGTCATGAACCGATCGGAGTGCTTGCCGATATGGGAAGTGAAGATACGTTAGATCTCCGGCTCATGACAGTAATAAATGACCAGTTGATCTATCGGCAGGTGGAAGGAAAGAAAACGGAATGGGAAGATATGATCGATAAGATTTGTAAAGCATAAGAGACAGAAAGGCAGAAGAGATGGTTTATTTGGTTGGCGCAGGTCCCGGTGATCCCGGACTTTTGACCTGTAAAGGAAAGACTCTTTTAGAAGAATGTGATGCCGTGATCTATGACAGACTGGGAACAGGCGAACTTTTAGAAGAAGTAAAAGAAGATTGCAAAAAGATCTATGTAGGGAAGAGAGCCGGATATCATTATAAGAAACAGGACGAGATCAACCGGATTCTTATAGAAACGGCACGAAAGTATAAAAACGTAGTCCGGCTCAAAGGAGGCGATCCTTTTGTCTTTGGCAGAGGCGGAGAAGAAGTGTTAGCTTTGCAGGAAGCAAAGATTCCTTTTATGATCGTTCCGGGCATTACGTCGGCTGTTTCGGTACCGGAGCTTGTCGGGATCCCGGTCACACACAGGAAAGACAGCAGAAGTTTTCATGTCTTTACCGGTCATGCATGCAGTAAAGAAGCGGATTCGTTAGAGCATATTCATCGAGAAGACGGAACAAGTGTGTTCTTAATGGGATTATCGCATTTAGAAGAGATTACACAGAAACTTCTTTTAGAAGGAATGCCAAAGGATACACCGGCTGCGGTGATCGCAAATGGTACCATGCCATCACAAAAAGTAGTACGGGCTACTTTAGAAACGATTGTAAAAGAGGTACATCTTGCAAAACTTTCTTCTCCTGCGATCATTGTTATCGGAGAAAATGCAAAGTATGCATTTGTATCGGATCAGATCGGAGTATTAGCAGGAAAGAAGATCGGCATAGTCGGTACAAGCATAATGCGAAAGAAAACAAAGCATTGTCTTGAAGAAAAAGGTGCAAATGTCTATTCCCTGTTACATATGCAGCTTGCTGCTACAGAACAGATGCAGGAATTAAAAAAAGAAATGCAACGAATTGAAACATACCAATGGATCGCTTTTACAAGCCAGAATGCGATCAGACTTTTTTTTGAGCAGATGAAGCAGTTAAAGATCGATCATAGAAGATTAGCAAATGTTCGATTTGCGGTTGTTGGAAGCGGTACAAAAGAAGCGTTGGAAAGAATGGGATTTCTTGCAGACTATATGCCGGAGAAGTATACGACAAAAGCCCTGGCAGAAGGCCTTTCGCAGCAAATGCAGCCGACGCAGAAACTGCTGCTTGCACGTGCCGTAAAAGGCAGCAGTCAGATGCTTACTATCTTAGAAGAAAACAACATTGACGTAACAAATCTTGCGATTTATGATGTAATAGGAAAAAAGACCGAAAACTGGAAGTATTTAGAGGATATGGACGTAATCACATTCTTTAGTGCATCCGGTGTAGAAGCCTTTGTAAATGCACTTGGAAAAGAGCATATAGCAGATTGGGAAAACAAACGAAAGAAACAGAAAGTCAGGATAGCCGCAATCGGTCATGTGACAGCCAAAAAGCTTTTGGAATATGGAATACAGACAGAATGTATGCCAATGCTATGTGACCTTTCTCATATGGCAGAGGCGTTAGAAGAATGTTATCGGATAGAAAATCAGGATGAATAACAGAATAAAAGTTTATATACAGATTAGTGTGATAGGAGGAATTCGATGAAACGATTAAGAAGATTAAGAAGTCAGGATGCGATCAGAGATCTTATCCGTGAGACAGTGGTGACGAAAAATGACTTAGTCTATCCTGTATTTGTAAAGGAAGGAACGAATCAGAAGATTCCGGTGGATTCGATGCCGGGTATTTATCAATATACGATCGATCGTTTTGAGGAAGAGTTAGACAGAATTCAAAAAGCCGGTGTCAAAGCCATTCTGATCTTTGGTATCCCGGAACATAAAGATGCCCGTGGCAGTGAAGCCTATAATGAAGACGGTATTACGCAAAGAGCCGTTCGTTATATCAAGCAAAGGACACCTAATCTTATTGTGATCGCAGATGTCTGCCTTTGTGAATATACATCACATGGTCATTGTGGTCTGGTAGAAGATGGAAAGATCTTAAATGATGAAACGTTGCCATTATTAGCCAAAATGGCGGTTTCTCTGGCAAAGGCCGGTGCTGACATGATCGCACCGTCCGATATGATGGATGGTCATACCGCAATACTGCGTAAGAGCCTTGATGAAAATGGTTATACAGATACGATCATTTTAGGATATAGTGCAAAATTTGCGTCAGGATATTATTCACCATTCCGTGATGCAGCGCATTCTGCCCCTTCGTTTGGTGACCGCAGAACCTATCAGATGGATTGTGCGAACGGAAGGGAAGCTCTTCGTGAATGTGTAGCTGATATCGAAGAGGGTGCTGATATGATCATGGTCAAACCGGCACTTGCTTATCTTGACATTGTCCGTCAGGCAAGAGACCGTTTTTCGCTTCCTCTGGCAGTTTATAATGTTAGCGGTGAATATTCGATGGTAAAAGCAGCTGCACAGAATGGCTGGATCGATGAGAAAAGGATCGTTATGGAAAACATGACTGCGATGAAGCGTGCCGGTGCGGATATTATTATTACTTATCATGCACTGGACGTTGCAAAATGGCTTGATGAAGAGTAAAAAAGTTTTGAATTGCAATTGATGGATCGTTTGTATCAGGTTGGATAAAGAATGGTAAAAACGGTAAAATAAGTCTATAGAAATGGATAGAATAACAGGAAATGGAGTGAATACGATGACACAGTCCGATGAATTATTTGAAAGATCAAAAAAAAGAATCCCAGGAGGAGTAAACTCTCCGGTCCGTGCTTATCAGGCAGTAGGAAGAAATCCGGTTTTTATTAAGAAAGCAAAAGGATCACATATTTTTGATGAAGATGGAAATGAATATATTGATTATGTCTGCTCCTGGGGACCGGGTATTTTAGGACATGCGGATGAGGAAGTGATCAAAGAAGTACAAAAAGCCTGTCAGGATGGCTTGACTTTTGGTGCACCGACAAGAAAAGAATGTGAGATTGCAGAATTGATCGCCCAAATGATGCCATCAATGGAAATGACACGTATGGTAAGTTCCGGTACAGAAGCAGTCATGAGTGCGATCCGTGTGGCAAGAGGATTTACCGGAAAAGATTATATCATCAAATTCCGTGGCTGTTATCATGGTCATTCGGATGGATTGCTTGTGAAAGCAGGTTCCGGTGTTTTGATGCAGGCAGTTCCCGATAGTGCCGGTGTTCCAAGCGGATATACACAATATACCCTGATCGCAGAATATAACAATTGTGATTCGGTTGCAAAGCTTTTTGAAGAATACAAAGGAAAGATCGCAGCCATTGTCGTGGAACCGGTAGCGGCTAACATGGGTGTTGTGCCGCCAAAAGAAGGTTTTTTGGAATATTTACGAAAGATTACAAAAGAAAATGATGCATTATTGATCTTTGATGAAGTGATCACAGGCTTTCGATTAGCTCCAGGTGGCGCACAGCAATTCTTTGGTGTTACACCGGATCTGACAACGCTTGGAAAGATCATTGGCGGTGGAATGCCTGTCGGTGCATATGGCGGTAGAAAAGAGATCATGGAATGTGTTGCACCGCTTGGTAATGTCTATCAGGCAGGAACGCTTTCCGGGAATCCGATCGCTATGACGGCAGGACTTATCACATTGAAACGCTTATTTGAGCATCCTGAGATCTATACACAGATCGAACAGACTACAAAGACATTGGCAGATGCATATCGGAATGCTTTTAAGGATCAGGTATGTGTTAATCAGATCGGTTCGTTAATGAGTGTCTTTTTTACCAAAGAAAAAGTTGTTGATTTTGCAAGCGGACAGACAGCAGACCGGAAGAAATATGCCGATTATTTCTGTTTTTTCTTAGAACGTGGAATTCATCTTGCACCATCGCAATTTGAGGCAATGTTTGTATCAGTGGCACATCATAAAGAAGATGTAGAAAAGACGATACAGGTGATCGATCAATATGCAGCGAGCCAAAAACGCTAAAAAAAGTGAGGTTTATTATGGAGAAAAAAGATTTAGTGATCATAGGTAGTGGACCGGCAGGATTATCTGCAGCAGTTTATGCACAAAGAGCAATGCTTGATCAGGTTGTGATCGAGAAAGAAATGTTTAGTGGCGGTCAGATCGTTACAACAGACCGGATTGACAATTATCTCGGACTATATGGAGAAAATGGTTATGACCTGTCGGTAAAATTCCGTGAACATGCAGATGCATTAGGAGTTCCTTTCTTAGAAGATGCAGTAAAGAAGATAGAAAATCATGGAACGACAAAAGAAGTCGTATTGGAAAACGGAGATGTGATCGAAGCAAAAGCCGTGCTTCTTGCTACGGGAGCACATCACAAAATGCTTCAGGCAGAAGGGGAAAAAGAATTAACCGGTGCAGGTGTATCCTATTGTGCAACCTGTGACGGAGCGTTCTTTAAAGACCAGACTGTTGCAGTTGTCGGAGGCGGTGATGTTGCCTTAGAAGATGCATTATATCTTTCTAATATTTGTAAAAATGTTTATCTGATCCATAGAAGAGACGGATTAAGAGGAGCAAAAGTTTTACAAAACAAAGTGATGGAGAAAGAAAATATCACATTTATGCCTTTTTATGAAGTGACAAAGATCTGTGGTCAGAATAAAGTAGAGGCAGTAGAACTGAAGCAAAACCAGACAGGTGAGACAAAAACGATCGAGCTTTCGGGTGTTTTTATTGCAATCGGTATGGAACCACAAAGCAGTCTTGTCAAGGATCTTGTTAAAGAAGATCCGGCAGGATATGTAGAAGCAGGCGAAGACTGTCGCACCAGCGCAGACGGCATTTATGTGGCAGGAGATGTACGAAGTAAAAGCTTAAGACAGGTTGTTACCGCAGTAGCAGACGGTGCGGTGGCGATCGCATCGATCGAACAGGATTTTGCAAGAGAGTAAATCGTCTGATCTTGGAACAGGCTTTTTTCAGAAAAACGGATGTCAGTAAGAAAGCCGGCATGACGATAAAAAAGCCGACAGGATAATAAAAAGGAGCTCGATAAAATGGAACGATCAGAACAGAATGCAGATATTTTATATGAGGATTTAAAAAAGAATATTATGGATGTGATCAAAGAATCACAGATCAAGCTTGGTTTTGAAAAAAATCCGGTGACTATTTATTATCCGATCGAGGCATTGAACCATTTGCTGAATACGGATTTAGGCGAAGAGCAAATGGATCAATGCTTACAAAATTTTGCAAAGAAAGTCAAAGATCCGTTAGGTGAGGTTGTTTTTCAAAGGAATAAAAGCCGGTATGGGATCACGGTACCGGTACAGGGTGTATGCTATATTGATCGGAATGTGACAGATAATGGATTCCTTAGAGATCTTTTAGAACTTTTAAGAAGACATGACTGTAACAAAGAACAGATCTTAGCTGTTTTTAAGAAGTACTCGGATCAGATCAGGGTGCAGGATGTGACAGATAATGATTTTGATTATGCGGTCTGGTTTGAAAACGATGCCAATAACAGTTATCGCTACTGTTTCCATGAGGAGGAAGGCCATGTGATCTATCATCGTTTTACACCAAGAGAATATCAGGCATTGATGCCGTCAGAAATGTAAGCCTGCAGACAGAAGCCAAACGGATTTTTGAAAGACCGGGAAGTGGCAGCGATCAGAAGCAAAACTGGAAAAAAGAATAGATCTGTGTTAAAATAGCAGAATTAGCGCACTATAATTTTTTTTGATCAGAAAAGGAAAAAGAAAAAAAGGGAAAGAGGAATACCATGCAAAAAATCTGGATATGTGGATGCGATGGTCAGATTGGCAAGGCCATTAATCATGTAGTAAATAAACTGGAATTTGAAATTTTAGATACCGATAAGGATGATCTGGATGTTACAAATAATGAAGAAGTATTACGTTTTGGAGAAATGAACCGTCCGGACGTGATCATTAACTGTTCCGGTATGACAAATACCGATGCCTGTGAGAAAGATAAAAGACAGGCTTTCTTAGTCAATGCAATGGGAGCAAGAAATTTAAGTATCATTGCATCAAAAGTCAATGCAAAGATGGTTCAGATCTCAACCGATGATGTCTTTGACGGTTTAGAACAAAAAGCATACTCCGAGTTTGATATGACAAACCCACAGACAGTCTATGGAAAGACAAAACTTGCCGGAGAAAATTATGTCAAAGAATTTACGCATAAGCATTTTATTATACGCAGTACATGGGTTTATGGTTATGGAGATAACTTTGTTACGGGCTTTTTGAAGAATGCAAAAGCAGGTGATGATCTGATGATCGCTGAGGACCATTACGGTTCTCCGACAAATGCGAATGATCTTGCACATTTTATTTTAAAACTGATCCGTACGAGTGAGTATGGAACGTATCATGCAACAAACAAAGGCAGCTGCAGCAGATATGAGTTTGCAAAAGAAATTGCATCTTTAGCAGGACTGGATGTAACGATTCAGAAAGTACCGCACGAACAATCGGATTTTTCTTCTGTCCGTCCGGTTAATGCGGTATTAAACAATTTCATTTTGAGTCTTACCGATATTTATGATTTTCCGGAATGGAAAGACTCATTGAAAAAATATCTGAAAGAAATTGGAGAGATGGCATAATGAATAACGAGAATAGAGAAGAAAAGAAAGAGAAAAAACAAGTCGGACTTACAACAAAGATTTTATTTGGTTTGTTATTTGGTGCGATTACCGGTTTTGTTTTAAACTATGTAGTGCCGGATAGCTATTTTAAAAATACGATCGTGATAAATGGAATCTTACAGCTGATCGGTCAGGGATTTATTCGTCTGATGCAGATGCTGGTTGTACCTTTGGTGCTTTGCTCTCTGGTCTGTGGCAGTATGGCGATTGGAGATACGAAAAAGTTAGGAAACGTTGGTGTCAAAGCATTAGGCTTTTATATCTGTACAACGGCATTGGCTGTTACGGTAGCTTTAACAACAGCAAATGTGATCAATCCCGGAATCGGTCTTGATATGTCAAAGATTCAAAAGAGCAGTACCGTTGCAGCAGAAAGTGCAACGCAGTCTACAAATATTGTAGATACTTTTCTGAATATCATTCCAAGTAATATTTTTAATTCATTAAGTGAAGGAACGATGTTACAGGTGATCCTTTTTGCATTGATCCTTGGTGTGATCTTAGCAAAGATGGGAGACAGAGTAGAGACGGTTAAGAATTTTTTTAGTCAGTTTAATGATATCATGATGGAAATGACGATGATCGTAATGAAAGTCGCACCGATCGGTGTGTTCTGCCTGATCGCCAAGACATTTTCTCAGCTTGGTATCGAAGCATTTCAGCCATTGTTAAAATATATGATCGCTGTGTTGATTGCATTAGGTATACAATGTTTTATTGTATATCAGGCTTTGTTAAAAGTTTTTACCGGACTCAATCCATTATTGTTTATTAAGAAATTCTTCCCGGTTATGGAATTCGCATTTTCAACAGCGACCTCGAATGCAACGATCCCTATGTCGATTGACACACTCGCAAAGAAGATGGGGGTGTCGAAAAAGATTTCATCTTTTACGATACCGCTTGGTGCAACGATCAACATGGATGGTACCTCGATCATGCAGGGCGTGGCAGTTGTATTTGCAGCACAGGCATTTAATATTCATCTGGATCTGACAGACTATCTGATGGTTATTGGTGCCGCAACATTAGCCTCGATTGGCACTGCAGGTATTCCAAGTGTCGGTCTTGTAACGCTGACAATGGTATTTAATACGGTAAATCTTCCGGTAGAAGCGATTGGTCTGATCATGGGAATTGACCGTATTCTGGATATGACACGTACCGCAGTCAATATTACAGGTGATGCAGTATGTACAACAATTGTTGCAAAACAAAATGATGCACTCGACCGTGATATCTTTTATCAAAGCGAGCAAAAAGAAGCATCATAAAAATATAATCCAACAAGGGCAAAACATAGGAAATGGTATCTGGAGGCTTATGATATGAAAGAACGTCAGAAAAAAAGAAGTATCTTTAGCTGGAAATTTTTTTGGATTGCTTTTGTTTTTGGAATAATAGTCCTTGGAGTTGAATATGTTGGTTTGACAGGTTATGATAACAGAACGGCACAGAATGTATTGGAAAAGAGCATTTCTATTGTAAAGAAAACGCTGAAGCGCTATGATAACATGATTTTGAATGACCAGACAAAAAGTCTGATCCGTCTGTTAGATAAGACGTCTGAATTAAGTCGCGTATATAATCAGGAAAAAGGTTTTGATCACAACCGATTGAACGAATATGTGCAGGAACAACGCTTAGACGGTGCTATGATTCTGGATCATAAAGGCAGGATTGTGATGCAAAGCAGCATCGGATCTAAAGGTTGTTATACATTATGGAAAGATGTGATCAATGATGAAAATGTAAATGATGTATTAAAATATTCAAAAAAGTCATATATCAGTCGTATCAGACGAAAAAATGTGGAATATGATTTTGTGGCAACTTCTACAAAGCGGGCACATGGAATGGTAGTCTCGTATAAAAAGGCCGGTACATCATCTGAGAGCAGTAGTGAAATTACATTGGCATCTTTGTTTGAAGAATGCAATTTAAAACTGGATGGTACAGTAGTTATTACAAATGGGAAAAAGGTATTAAGTACAAATAACAGACGTTTAAAGAAGCAGACGATGAAGTTTTGTAAAGCCTTGCATGAAAATAGTCATAATAAGAATGAGATTAGTATGACGAAGCTGGTTGCAAAAACGAAGGTTTGGTATGGATCCGGTTCCAGATTAAAGAATTATCATATTTATGTCTTCTTTCCCGGCAGATCTATGTATAAAAACAGACGGACAGTAATTGCATACAGTATGGCTGTGCTTGGTGTTTTTCTGTTAATTGTTTTATTGTTATATCAGCATTTTCTGAAAGGTAATTTTGATGAGATACAGAAGCAGTATCGTATTATCAGTGCAGTTAATAGTATTTATGTCATTAATCTTTTAATCCATTTAAAGGAAAAGAAATGGGAAAGTATTAAAATTTCGGAACGTTTCAAACAGTCTGTTAATTTAGACTTAGACTGCTCTGTTGATGAGCTGGTTCGTGCGTTGTGTACAGTATTTGTTGTTGATTCACAAAAAGAGGAGTTTACTGATTTTCTGGATATACACACAATGGAACAAAGAATTGGTGAGCAGCCGTATATTTCAAAATGGTTTGAAGGTAAAGATAAAAACTGGTATCTGTCTATTGCAATCCCACAGCATTATGATAAAACTGGCAAATTAATCTCCATTATTCTGCTGTTTCGTAATGTTACAGCAGAAAAGAAGAGAGAGTTTACTTATCAGGAGCAACTTCGAAAATCCATGGAACAGGAAAAAAGAGCCAATAATGCGAAGACGGATTTTCTGCGTCGTATGAGTCATGATATCCGCACACCGATCAATGGCATCCGTGGTATGGTTGAGATCAGCAGACATTATATTGGGAATGAAGAAAAGCAGGAAGATTGTCGAAATAAAATTATGGATGCTTCCGGTTTCCTTTTAGATCTGGTCAATAATGTACTGGATATGAATAAGTTAGAGTCCGGTGCAATCCGTTTAGAAAATAAATCCTTTTGTTTGCAGCAGATGGTGCGGGAGATTAAGCCTATGTTAGATATTCGTGCCAGAGAATATGGTGTACGGATAGAGTGGGAAAAGATTCCGGAAGAAATTCCATATCTGGTAGGAAGTCCATTGCATTTACAGCAGATCTTACAAAATATCATTGGTAATGCGTTAAAATATAATAAAGAAAATGGTTTGGTTGAAGTAAAATGGAATTTTGAACAAAAGAATGCAGACAAGCTGATCGTTATCCTGATCTGTAAAGATACCGGACGTGGTATGAGTAAAGAGTTCCAAAAGAAAGCATTAGAGCCTTTTACGCAGGAAGATGCAGCAGCACATGCTGCTTATACCGGAACTGGTCTTGGACTTTCTATTGTAAAAGAATTAGTTGAACAGATGGAAGGAACCATGCACTTTGAAAGCGAAGTTGATGCAGGGACAACATTCTGGATCTCCATTCCGTTGCAAGTGGATCATTCTAACGTTCAAAAGATGATCGAAACACTTCCGGAAGGACGAAAACTTTTGGAAGGATATCATATTCTGCTTGCAGAAGACAATGAATTAAATATGGAAATTGTTGAGTTTATGCTGGAAAAGGAAGGTGCTTCGATCACAAAAGCATGGAATGGAAAAGAAGCGGTCGATCTTTTCAGAGCATCGAAAGAAGATACTTTTGATCTGATATTGATGGATATTATGATGCCTGTTATGAATGGGCTGGAAGCAACGCAATGTATCCGGTTCATGGATCGAAAGGACGCAAAAGAGATTTCTATTATTGCGATGACTGCCAATGCATTTTCTGATGATGTGGAACGAAGTTATGAGGCAGGACTGAATGAGCATTTGGCTAAGCCATTAGATAGAAATAAGCTTGTTGCAGCCATATTAAAAGCACAGGTACATAAATGATTCAATACCGGAAATCAATAGTGTATAAAATCGTGTTAAGCGATGGATAAAAAGTGAAGGAGAAAATAAAAAATGACTTTGAGCGAATTTTATAGTTGTGCAGGAGGAGATTATAAAGAAGTGATAGGGAGAATAGGAAACGAGATCCTGGTAGAACGCTTTTTAATAAAATTTTTGCAGGATCCAAGTTTTGTACAGCTCGCCACAGCTTTAGAAGAAAAGAATGTGCAAAGTGCATTTCGTGCTGTTCATACGCTAAAAGGGGTCTGTCTGAATCTGGGACTTACGGATCTTTTTGAAGTCAGTTCTGCATTAACAGAAAAGCTTCGCGGAATGGATATGAGTGGATATGAGCCTTATTTTGAAGAGGTGCAGAGAGTATATCACAGAGTCAGTGGTATGTTGCAGCAATATATAACAGAAAAAAACGGAAAGCAGGTGTAGAACATTGAGCAAAGCAAAACAAACATCAGAATCAATTGAACTTGGAATACTTCTGGCTTTGTCCGGCGGTATTATGGATGCATATTCATATATGGCAAGAGGAAAGGTTTTTGCAAATGCGCAGACCGGAAATATGCTGCTTTTTGGTATTTATCTTTCCGGTGGAAGATGGAACATGGCATTACATTATTTCTTTCCAATCCTTGCTTTTACTGCCGGCATCATGCTTGCGGATATCGTGCGTACCAAAGGAAGTACAAAGTTGCATTGGAGACAGTTGTCGGTGTTATTTGAAGCGGTTATTTTACTTGGAGTATCTTTTATTCCACTGTCAATGAACTTGCTCGCAAACAGCCTGACTTCTCTTGCCTGTGGTATACAGGTCGAAAGTTTTCGTAAGATTCATGGTCATGGTATAGCGACAACAATGTGCATTGGCAACTTGCGAAGTGCGACACAGAATTTCTGCGATTATATCAGCCGTAAGGATTGGCAGAATCTTAGAAATACCTTTTTATATTTTGGAATCATTGGTTGTTTTATCCTGGGTGCGATATTAGGAAACAGAGCTATTTCTTATTTAGGTAAGCGTGCAATCCTGACAAGTGTGATCCTGCTTTGTGTGTCTTTTATCATTATGTTTATTGACAGGGAAAAGGAGCGTTTGCAAGAGGAATAAAATAGTAGAATAGGAATGTATATGAGGATGGAAAAAGCAAAAATAGAGAATGCAAAAGAGAAAATATATATTGCAATCGATCTGAAATCTTTTTATGCGTCTGTAGAGTGCGTAGAAAGAGGCAGAGATGCTTTAACAACAAATCTGGTAGTAGCAGATGCATCCCGTACAGAAAAGACAATCTGTCTTGCAGTCTCTCCGTCATTAAAAGAATATGGCATTCCGGGGCGTGCAAGGCTTTTTGAAGTTGTTGCAAAAGTAAAACAGGTGAATGCACAAAGAAGAAATGCGATCAAAGAACATAGCTTTACCGGATCATCAGATGATAGTATTGCATTAAAAAAGAACAAAACGCTCGCACTCGATTATATTGTTGCAAAACCACGGATGGCATTATATATGCAATACAGCACCCGGATCTATCAGATCTATCTGAAATATATCTCTGAGGAAGATATGCATGTCTATTCTGTTGATGAGGTATTCCTAGACGTGACAGATTATCTGAAAGCTTATGAAATGACGGCAAGACAGCTAACGCAAAAGATCATTCAGGATATTTATGATACCACCGGGATTACGGCTACAGCCGGAATCGGAAGCAATCTTTATCTGTGTAAAATTGCAATGGATATTATGGCAAAACATGAAAAGCCTGATGAAAACGGTGTGCGGATTGCTGAGCTGGATGAATTGACTTACCGCAAAAATCTCTGGAGCCATACTCCGATCACGGATTTCTGGCGTGTAGGAAGAGGCTATGCCAGGAAGCTTGAACGTTGCGGGATTTTCACAATGGGCGATATTGCACGCTGTTCGATCGGAAAAGATGGTGATTTTTATAATGAAGAACTGCTTTACAAGATGTTTGGTGTCAATGCCGAGCTTTTGATCGATCATGCCTGGGGATATGAACCATGTACGATTGCTGAGATCAAGTCGTATACACCGGAAAATAACAGTCTTGGTTCAGGACAGGTTCTAAAATCCCCTTATCCATATGAGAAAGCTAAATTAATTGTTCGTGAAATGACAGAACTCTTAGTTCTTGATCTGGTTGAAAAAAGGCTTGCCACCAACCAGATGGTTTTGACAGTAGGATATGATATCGAAAATTTAAAAGACAAAGAGAATGCATATCAGGGAGAAATCACAACAGACCGTTATGGCAGAAAGATTCCCAAACATGCTCATGGAACGGCAAATTTGGGACTATATACGACATCAACTCAAAAGATTATTGCAGCTGTGATGGAATTGTTTGATCGTATCATTGATCCGACTCTTTTCGTACGAAGAGTAACGCTCACTGCCAATCATGTCATCGCAGAGTCGAAAGTACAAAAGGAACAGGAATTTGAACAATTAGATCTTTTCTCCATGTTACAAGAAAAAGAACAGAATGAAAAAGAGAAGGAACAGTTAGAAAAAGAACGCAAAATGCAAGAAGCAATAATCGAATTAAAGCATAAATTTGGGAAAAATGCAATTTTAAAGGGAATGAACCTACAGGAAGGTGGTACAACGATCGAACGTAATGGACAGATCGGAGGACACAAAGCATAGAAAAGAGGACATAATATGCAAAAAGATTCGTATGAAGATATTCTTTTTTTAGAGCATCCGACATCGTTACGGCATCCGAGAATGTCAGTACAAAACAGAGCAGCACAATTCGCTCCTTTTGCGGCATTGACCGGATATGAAGAAGCACTTGGAGAAACGGCAAGACAGACATCGCAGCGTATTGTTCTGGATGAAGACAGCAAAGAGAACCTCGACCGGAAGTTACAATGGCTGCTTGCACATAAGGAAGAACAGATAAAAGTACAGATCACATACTTTATAGAAGATACAAAAAAAGAAGGTGGACGATATGTTACGGAAAAAGAAAATATCAGTCGTCTTCTTCCTTATGAAGAAAAGATCGTGCTTGGTTCGGGAAAGCAGATCAAAACGACTGATATTATGGATTTACAATGGGAACATTGTGATATCTTTTAATGTTTTTTCCAAACCGATGGTGTGAACAAAAGCAGGATCGGATAAAGCTCTAAGCGGCCGGCAAGCATATCAAACATTAATATATACTTAGCAACCGGCGAAAAGATACCAAAGTTTCCGGTAGGTCCGACTAATTTCAGACCGGGACCGATGTTATTTAAGGTTGCTGTTACAGCAGTAAAGTTTGTAACCAGATCAAAATTATCAAAAGTAATGATGAGAAGAGATACCACAAAGATCAAAGTGTAGGTTACAAAAAATGCATTTACACCACGGATACTGTTTGCACTTAACGGTTTGTTGTCCATCTTGATGACTTTAACGCTTCTTGGATGGATAAAGTAACCAAACTCTTGTTTTACGGATTTAACTAAGATAATGATACGGGATACCTTGATACCGCCACCGGTGCTTCCGGCACAGGCTCCGATAAACATAACTATGACTAAAACCGCTCTGGAAAGCTGTGGCCAGAGATCAAAATCAGTCGTAGAATATCCGGTTGTCGTGATCACAGAAGCAACCTGGAAGAGTGCATGATGAAAAGCAGTAAATAGGTTATGGAACATATCTTTTGTATTGATCGTAATGATCGCTACTGCACCGGCGATAATGGTCAGATACCAATGTACTTCTTCTAATTTAAATGCGTCTTTTTTATTATTTCCAAGAAGCAGGAAATAGGCACCAAAGTTGACACCAAACAGGATCATAAAAATCGATATGATCGCCTGAATGACCATATTATAATCTGCAATGCTTGTGTTTTTAATTCCAAAACCGCCGGTACCTGCTGTACCAAAAGAAACGGTCAGAGAATCAAAAAGCGGCATTCCTGCAGAAAGAAGTAAAATAATCTCAACTAAAGTCATAACTATATAGATCGCATATAAGATTTTAGCTGTTTCACGAACTTTTGGAACAAATTTTCCTACGGATGGTCCGGGACTTTCTGCACGCATCAGATGCATATTGTATCCACCGGTCAGCGGAAGAATTGCCAAAAGAAAGACAAAAACACCCATACCACCGATCCAGTGTGTAAAACTTCGCCAGAACAGACTGCAATGGCTGAGTGCTTCCACATCACTTAATATACTTGCACCGGTTGTTGTAAAGCCGGAGATTGTTTCAAACAGAGCATCTGTGAAGCTTGGAATATCCCGGTTGATCACAAAAGGCAGAGCACCAAAGATACTCATAATGATCCAGCTTAACGCAACCGTGACAAAGCCTTCTTTGGCATAAAAAACCTGCGATTTTGTTTTCTTTCGGATACGAAGAAGTCCGATCGCCAGACAAAGCAGTGCAACGATCAGGAAAGCAAAGCCTTCTTTTTCCCGGTAGATCGCAGCAACAATGCATGGAATAAACATAAAGATCGATTCGATCGTCAGAACCCATCCTAAAATATAACTAATAATTGAATAATTCATTTTTGCTTCCTCTATTTTTCAAAGATATCATCAATATCCTGTAATCCTTTCAGAGTAGTAACAACGATCACATTATCACCGGCATGGATCTTAGAGTGACCGTTTGGACGGATCGTTTTACCATTGTGGTTGATCGCAGCAATCAGGATGTTCTTTTTGATCGGCAGATTTTCTAAGGTTTCATCCGGGATCATGACATCTTCTCCAATATGAAACTCTAAGGCTTCTACTTTATTTTCAATAATACGGTAGAGTGTTTCTATGTTGCTTCCAAGCGAATTTTGCATCGCACGGATATATTGCAAGATGTATTCAGAAGTGATGTACTTAGGATATATCAGACTTCCTAAATGGAAATTATTGATGATCTCATCAAATGTAATACGGTTGATCTTTGTAATGATCTTTGCTTTTGATGACTGTTGTGCAAATAAAGACAGGAAGATATTTTCTTCATCAATACCGGTCAGCGATACAAAAGCCTCACAATGTTCAATGCCTTCTTCAAACAATACATCCTGGTTTGCAGCATCTCCGTGGATAATCATAGCAGAAGGAAGTAATTCACTCAATGTTTCACAGCGTTTATAATCTTTTTCAATGATCTTAACACGGATGCCCATGTTGAGAAGCTGTTCCGCAAGATAATAGGCAATCGTGCCCCCGCCAACGATCAGAGCATTCTTTACCTGGTGTGTTTCGACACCGGTTTGTTTAAAAAAATCACGTGCTTCCGTAGGAGAAGCCACAATACTGATCACATCATTTTCTTCAAACACAAAATCACCATTAGGGATTACAACGTCTTTGCCGCGTTCAACAGCACAGACTAAGACATCTGCTTTGATCTTTTTTGCAACATTACTCAATGATTCGCCACACAAAGGAGAATTCTGATCAATAATTGATTTCATCAGTTCGACACGTCCTTTTGCAAATGTATCAATCTTGATCGCAGATGGAAAACGCAGGATACGTGCGATTTCTGTCGCTGCTGCGTATTCCGGATTAATAATCATGGAAAGACCGAGTTCTTTTTTGATGAAATTAACTTCATGGCTGTAAAGTGGGTTGCGCACGCGCGCAATTGTTTTACAGTTTCCGGCTTTTTTCGCAAAAAGACAGCATAACAGGTTCAATTCGTCTGAAGCGGTAACGGAGATTAAAAGATCTGCATCTTCCACCCCGGCATCCATCTGAACCAGATAGCTGGCACCGTTTCCTACAACTCCCATGACATCGAAATTGTTTGTAACATCCTGTACAACCTGTGGGTTGGTATCAACAACTGTTACATCATGATTTTCATCACTTAACTGTTCGGTAAGAGTTCGTCCTACTTTACCGCATCCAACGATAATAATTCTCATAAGTCTCCTCGTTCTGGCATCGAAACAATGCCTTTATAAAAATTATTTTAATTTTTTATTTATTTGGGATATTGTAATATCCCCGACACCATATTATACAACACTTTATGAGATTTGGCGATATAAATGAATATTTTTGTAAAAATACACAAATCTTAAGTATACTCCAAGGTTGACGAAGCAGATATATGGTGATAATCTACAAAAATAGATTAGAAAAATACTATAACTGATAGTATAAGCATTAGTAGAAATGAGGAATATTATGAAAAAATATACAGAACAAAGATTTACAGGTGAACGTGCATTATTTCAGGTAAGTGATCTGGAAATTGAAAATTGTACATTTTTAGATGGAGAATCTCCATTAAAGGAGAGTAAAAATCTTGATATCAGAAAGAGTATGTTTCAATGGAAATATCCGCTTTGGTATTGTAAACATGTATCAGTAACAGACAGCACACTGTTTGAAATGGCAAGAGCCGGCATCTGGTATACAGATGATCTGAAGATGAAAAATATTACTTATGTTGCACCAAAGGGAATCAGAAGATGTCATCATGTTGCATTGGAAAATATTGTGTTTACAGATGCGACAGAGACTTTATGGAATTGCGATAACGTATCGATCCATGGTATGAGTGCAAAAGGAGATTATTTTGCAATGGGCAGCAGCAATATGGAGATTGAAGGACTGACGCTGGATGGCAACTACTCATTTGACGGATGTAAGAACGTAACGATCCGCAATTCGCATCTGTTATCAAAAGATGCATTCTGGAATTGCGAAAATATTACGGTATATGATTCGTTTGTATCCGGAGAATATTTTGGCTGGAATGCAAAAAATGTGACTTTGATCAACTGTACGATTGAAAGTGAGCAGGGATTCTGTTATATGGAAAATCTTGTTATGAAAGACTGTAAGCTGTTAAATACAAATCTTGCATTTGAATATTCAACCGTAGATGTCGAGATCAACAGCAATATTGACAGCGTTAAAAATCCAATCCATGGAAGGATCATTGCCGATCATATTAATGAGATTATTTTTGATAATGATGAGATGAAACCGGAAGATACAACGATCATTCAGAGAAAGCAGTGATATGGGGAAAAATAAAATTGATTTAACAGAATACATCAAAAGAGGTGAAGAACTTTCGTTCTCGAAACGTGTAAGGCTTGTTTTGATGCTTAGTATTCCGTCTATTATGGCACAGATCAGTTCGATCATTATGCAATATATTGATGCAGCTATGGTTGGAAGGCTTGGTGCAGACGGTTCTGCTGCAATTGGATTGGTTTCAACAACCTGTTGGATGTTTGGAAGTCTTGCCTATGCTTTGACAATCGGTTATTCGGTACAGGTTGCCCACGCAATCGGTGCCGGGAAGAAGGAAAAAGCAAAATGCATCGTAGGGCAGGCTCTTTTTGCGGTTCTTATGTGGGCAGTTTTTTTGATGTTTGCCGGAACATTTCTTTCGGGAAGTCTGCCGCGGCTGCTTGGTGCTGATCCGAGGATCCACCAAAATGCTTCTGATTACTTCTTTATTTATGCTGCTTTTTTACCGGTTGCGGCATTGAATTCTTTAGCAAGCGGAATTTTACAATGCAGCGGCAATATGAAAACACCGGGAATCCTAAATTCGCTCAAATGTTTTCTGGATATTCTCTTTAATGCATTTTTTATCTTTCCAAGCCATGTTTTGTATATGGGAAAGGTAAAGATTGTCTTACCCGGACTTCATATGGGGGTGGCAGGTGCGGCATTGGGAACAGCGGCAGCAGAGCTTTTTGTGGCAGTCGTTTTATTTTACTGTGTCTGGATCAAAAAATTTTCACTTCATAAGATGCATATCAGAAAAGACTGCTTTCGGAAAGGTTATCTGCGAAAAGCCATTAAGATCTCTTTACCGGTAGGCTTTGAACATTTTGTAGTCTGTGCGGCACAGATCACTTCCACAAAGATTGTTGCACCGCTTGGTATTGTAGCGATTGCAGCAAATTCGTTTGGTATTACGGCAGAAGCACTTTGTTATATGCCCGGATATGGCATTGCAGATGCAGCAACGACGCTGGTAGGACAAGGGATTGGTGCAAAGAAAGAAAATGTAGCAAAATATTTTGCTAAGATCAGTACGATGATCGGTATGGTGCTTATGTCAGCGATGGCTGTGATCATCTTCTTTGCGGCTCCTTATATTATGGCAATGTTGTCAGCCGATGCTAAAGTAGTTGCATTAGGAACAAAGATACTTCGTATTGAAATGTTTGCCGAACCGATGTATGCGGCATCGATCGTAGCATCCGGTGCATTGCGCGGAGCCGGTGATACGTTTGTACCAAGTCTGATGAACTTTGGAAGTATCTGGCTGGTTCGTATGCCATTGTCGTATCTGTTGTCCCTTTCCATGGGACTGCGTGGCATGTGGTTTGCGATGTGCATTGAATTGATCTTTAGAGGCAGTATTTTCTTATATCGCCTTTTTAAAGTGCGATGGTGGGAAAAAGCAAAAAACAGAATACAATAGAAAGAAAAAAGAAAGTTTCAAAAAACTTCGAATGAAATAATTTTGTATGCCAATAAAAACAATACAGAAAGGAAACGATAGAATATGAATTATAATTTTGACCAGATCAATGACCGCAGAAATTCAGGTTCCCTAAAATGGGATGTAGCAGATAATGAACTTCCTATGTGGGTGGCGGATATGGATTTTCAGACGGCTCCCGAAGTAACGCAGGCAGTCATACAAAGAGCGCAAACGGGAGTGTTTGGCTATTCGATCATACCGGATCAATGGTACACGGCGTATCAGTCCTGGTGGAAGAAACGTCATAACATTTCTTTACAAAAAGATAGTCTGATCTTTACAACCGGTGTGATCCCTGCAATCAGTACGACTGTAAAAAGAATGACAAACACGGGAGACAATATTGTGATCCCGACACCGGTCTATGATATGTTTTTTCATTCGGTAGAAAATCATGGCAGACATGTGTTAGAATGCCCGTTACAATGTAACGATCAGGAATATACGATGGATTTTGAAGACTTGGAAAAGAAGCTTTCTGATCCGTTGACCACATTGATGATCCTTTGTAATCCACATAATCCGGTTGGAAAAGTATGGACCGGGGAAGAATTACAAAAGATCGGTTCTCTTTGTAAAAAACATCATGTTGTTGTGTTATCGGATGAGATCCATTGTGATCTGACGTTAAATCAGGCAGAATATGTACCATTTGCGGCTGCATCAGCAGAATGTGCACAAAACAGTATTACATGCATTGCAGCGTCTAAAGCATTTAATCTGGCAGGCTTTCAGTCGGCAGCAGTCTATATTCCCAATGAGGGGATTCGTGCTGTGATGGATCGTGGACTGAATTCAGATGAAGTTGCAGAACCGAACTGTTTTGCAATCGAATCAACGGTAGCAGCCCTGACAAAAGGAGGCGAATGGCTTGATCAGCTCAATGTCTATTTAGCAAAGAACAAACAATATGTGGCAGAATTTTTATCAGAAAACCTTTCCGAGTTAAAGCTTACAAAATCCGGTGCAACCTATCTTTTGTGGGTAGATGTATCTGCTTTGACAAAGGACGCACAGGAACTATGTGATTTTATACGAAAAGAGACCGGTCTATATATCACAGCCGGAGGACAATATCGTGGAAATGGTGCATCGTATGTCCGTATTAATATTGCCTGCCCGCTTGCTGTTGTCAAAGACGGAATGGAACGTTTGCAAAAGGGAGTACATGCTTTTAAGGCATAAAGGCTCGGAACGGATACAGCCAGAGACGGGCAATAAGGCATAAAGGCTTAAAACGGATATAACAAAAGACAGGCAGAGCAAAAATCGTTACTCTGTTTTGAAACCAGAAGAAACAGGTGTGTTACCCGGTGCACTTTCTTTTGGTGTTGCAGACAGCGAGATCTGCCTTCCTTCTGTATTGATCTCATAATTCTTCTGATAGATGATATCAGACATTCTAACCAGACGGTATCCTTTCTTTTGTAAACCATCGATCAATTGTTCAAGCACCTGTGCGGTATATTTTGCTCCATTATGGCACAGGATGATAGAACCGTTTCCAAGATGTTTGTGGTTCAATACGGTGTTTAGAATGGAGTCGGGTCCGTAATTCTTCCAGTCGACACTGTCGATATCCCATTGTATGGGCTTATATCCACAGGCATTGACGGTCTGTATCAATGTATCATTATAATCCCCGTAAGGTGGCCGGAACACTTTCATAGAAGTTCCGGTCAATTTTTTTACTCTTTCGTGCACTTTCATGATCTCTTCTTTACATTGTTCAGAAGATAAGGTTGACATCTGTTTATGGTTTTCACTATGATTGCCAAGTTCATGACCGGCTTTTTGGATTGCTTTGACATCATCGGGATATTTCTCGATCCAGCCACCGGTCATAAAGAAAGTGACATGTACTTTTTTCTTCTTTAATATAGAAAGAATCTTTCCGGTATCCTCATTTCCCCAGGCCGCATCAAAGGAAAGGGCAACGATCTTTTCTTTGCGGTCAACACAATAAATCGGGAGTTCTTTTGGGTGCATGATAGAAGTATTCGTAACTTTTGTAGAGGAATGATTCAGTTTATATTGGCTTTGTGCGATCGCAACAGCAGAAAGTGTGATCACCGACAGTGTGAAAAGACCTGTTTTGATAAACGTGCTTATTTTGTGAATCTCACGATCTAAGTCTGTCTTTGGCGTTTGTGGGATGGGATCCTCTCTTTTTGGAACAGATAAGATCTTAGAGTAATGTTTCATAAAAAGACAGCCTCCGTTTTGCATGCAGCCCATGGCCAAGTGACAGCATACATACTAATTGATACATAATTATGTAACAAAAGCCTGTATTATTCTTTTTTTAATTGCACTTTTTAAGTGGATAGGAAACCGCACGTATTGTAGTGGTATACCAGCAAGAATTGCTTTAGCAATTCTTGGAGTGCAAGGTGCTGACCTTGCACTTTTTTAAGTGGATAGGAAACCGCTCGTACAATAGTGGTACATATAGCAACGTGCCGACGTTGCACTTTTTTATGGAATAGGAAATTGCTCGTACAGTAGTGGTGCACCAGCAAGAATTGCTTTAGCAATTCTTGGAGTGCAACGTGCCGACGTTGCACTTTTTTACTGCGATTTTACATAGATTATACATTGGACAGATAGTGCATTTTACATTCGTTCGTTATCATAGTACCTGTAAAATAAATGAGTGGCAAAGAAAAGCCAGAGCCATGAAAGAAAAGAGTCGTAAAAACAGATGGCATTTTTCATGGAAACAGCACGAAGAAGTGCTAAAGGAGGAAAAAATATGAGAGTAAAGAAGTTAACAGCAATCGGTTTGAGCGTAGTATGTGCAGCAGGAATGCTTACAGGATGCGGATCATCAGGGAAAAAGGACAGCAAGAGTGCATCACAGACAATTTCAGTTGTTTCAAGAGAAGATGGATCCGGTACAAGAGGTGCTTTTATTGAATTGACAGGAATTCAGGAAAAAGATGCTGATGGAAATAAAGTGGACAATACAACATCAGATGCAAACATTGCAAAGAGTACAGAAACAATGATGACAACTGTCTCAGGAGATGAATATGCAATTGGTTATACATCGCTTGGTGCTTTAAATGACAGCGTAAAAGCGTTAAAAGTAGATGGCGTGGAAGCAACGGCAGATAATATCAAATCAGGTACATATACAATTTCAAGACCATTTAACATTGCAACAAAAGGTGATGTCAGCAAAGTCGCTCAGGACTTCATTAATTATATTATGAGTCCGGATGGTCAGAAGGTAGTAGAAGGCAATGGTTATATCGCAATTGATGACCAGAAAGAATTCACTTCGAACAATGCAAAAGGAAAGATCGTCGTTGCAGGTTCATCTTCTGTAACACCGGTTATGGAAAAACTTTCAGAAGCATATCAGAAGATCAACAGTGGTGCACAGATTGAAGTACAGGAGAGTGATTCTACTACAGGCATGACATCAGCAGCAGAAGGTACATGTGATATCGGTATGGCTTCAAGAGAGTTAGAAGATTCTGAAAAAGACGCCGGTTTAACATCAACAGCTATTGCAATGGATGGTATTGCTGTAATTGTAAACAAAGACAACAAATCAGATGATATTTCAATCGACAATGTAAAAAAGATCTATACAGGTGAGATTACAGACTGGAACGATGTGAAATAAAAAATACGTCTTTCTAAAAAATCGGATACAAAAATAACGATCCGGTCAGAAAGACAGAAATGAATAAGATAGAGAAAAAACTGTGGCAGAAAATGCCACAGTTTTTCAAAAAGAGAAATGAGGAAATGACATGAAAAGTAAAAATATAGCAGAAAAGGCAATGGAAATCCTGTTTTTCATATGTGCCTGTGTATCTGTATTATGCGTTGCACTCATATGCATCTTCCTGTTTGCAAATGGTATTCCGGCAATCGGAAAGATCGGAGTAGGTAATTTTCTGCTGGGTGATATCTGGAAGCCTGGAAGTAACCAATATGGAATCTTTGCATTTATCATAGGAAGTATTTATGTAACGGCAGGAGCAATTCTGATCGGTGTACCGATCGGTGTTCTGACAGCCGCTTTTATGGCAAAGTTTTGTCCGAAGAAGTTATATCGTCCGTTAAAAGCAGGAGTGGAGCTTTTAGCAGGTATTCCTTCTGTTATATATGGTTTCTTTGGTTTGATGGTCATTGTACCATTTGTAAGAGAACAGTTCCGTGATTCGTTTGGAGGCAATGGTCTGTCCATCCTGACAGCCGCTGTTTTACTTGGATTAATGATATTACCGACGATCATTAATGTATCAGAAGCCGCAATCAGGGCAGTACCGGATAAATATTATCAGGGTGCGTTAGCACTTGGTGCTACACATGAAAGAAGTGTATTCCGAACTGTATTACCGGCCGCAAAATCCGGTATCATGGCAGGTATCGTACTGGGGATAGGTCGTGCGATCGGTGAAACCATGGCAGTGATCATGGTAGTAGGAAACCAGCCACGTATGCCAAAAGGTATCTTTGAAGGTGCAAGAACACTGACAGCCAATATCGTCATTGAAATGGGTTATGCGACAGGACTTCACAGGGAAGCACTGATTGCAACCGGTGTTGTACTTTTTGTATTCATATTGTTGATCAATTCCCTGTTTTCTTTATTAAAGAGAAAGGAGGAAGCATAATATGGAACAAAATGCCACACTTACAAAAGACAAAAAAGGTGCGATCAATGTCAGCACATTTTCACAAAAGATTCATTCGTATCTGAAACATCCGTTTTCTTTACTGGTATGGATCATTACAATACTTGCAGCATTGCTTACCGTAGCTTCTTTTGTATATCTTGTATTATATATATTGATCAAAGGTGTTCCTTACTTGAGACCGGAATTATTTTCATGGACATATGATTCAAACAATGTATCCATGCTTCCGTCTATCATCAATACGTTTTTATTAACGGCATTGTCATTAGTCATTTCTGTTCCGCTTGGCATTTTTGCTGCGATCTATATGGTGGAATATGCAAAGAAAGGCAATCGCATGGTTAAATTTATCCGTGTGACAGCAGAAACATTATCAGGCATTCCGTCTATCGTCTATGGCCTGTTTGGTATGATCTTTTTTGTCGGAGTGTTAAAAATGCAATTATCGTTATTGTCCGGTTCTCTGACTGTTGCGATCATGGTTCTTCCAACAATCATGCGAACGACAGAAGAAGCTTTGTTATCGGTGCCACAAAGTTACCGGGAGGGAAGTTTTGGACTTGGAGCCGGTAAACTTAGAACGGTTTTTCGTATCGTTCTTCCGTCCGCAGTACCCGGCATTTTATCCGGTGTGATCTTAGCAACCGGACGAATTGTAGGTGAAACAGCTGCATTGATCTATACAGCAGGTACGATGGCGAAAGTACCAAACAATCTGTTTGCTTCGGCACGCACACTGTCTGTACATATGTATCTGCTTTCGAATGAAGGTTTGCATACCAACGAAGCATTTGCAACAGCAGTAGTTCTTTTGGTATTTGTAATGCTGATCAATATGCTTGCAAATTTTGTTGCCAGACGTTTATCAGCAAAGAATGCTGAGAATGATTAAAGAAATGAGGAATGATTATGGACAATACAATAGTTTTGGATAAAACAGTGGATGCTGCACAGACAGCAGTCGATGACAGCGTAAAATTTCATGTAAATAATTTAGAGTTATATTATAAAGATTTTCATGCACTAAAAAGCGTCAGCATGGATATACCGCAAAAGAAGATCACTGCATTTATCGGACCGTCAGGATGTGGAAAATCTACATTTTTAAAGACGTTGAATCGTATGAATGATCTGGTGGAGGGATGTCGCATTACCGGTGATGTACAGCTGAATGGTGAGGATATTTATGGTGATATGGATGTCAATCATTTACGAAAAAGAGTAGGAATGGTTTTCCAGAATCCAAATCCTTTTCCAATGAGTATATATGACAATATTGCCTATGGACCACGTACTCATGGAATACGTTCCAAACAAAAGCTGGATGCGATTGTAGAAAAGTCACTTCGTCAGGCGGCAATATGGGATGAATTAAAGGACCGATTGAAAAAGTCAGCGCTTGGTCTGTCCGGTGGTCAGCAGCAGCGGCTTTGCATTGCCCGTGCTTTAGCAATTGAGCCGGAAGTTATTTTGATGGATGAACCGACATCTGCATTAGATCCGATCTCAACTTCGCGCATAGAAGATCTCGCAATGGAATTAAAAAAAGAATATACGATCATTATGGTAACTCATAACATGCAGCAGGCAACGCGAATTTCGGATAAAACAGCCTTCTTTTTGCTCGGTGAAATGGTAGAATATGCCGATACGGATCAGCTTTTCTCGATGCCACAGAACAAAAAGACAGAAGATTATATTACAGGACGTTTTGGATAGAAAAAGCTACGAAAAGTAAGATTCAAAAAGCATAGAAATGAGGATGAATATGAGAGATGTATTTGAAAGCCAGTTAAAAACATTAAAAGATGATATGATCGAAATGGGAAGCATGATCGAAAAAGCGATTGAAAACGCGATCCGCGCTTTAAATAACCGGGATACAGAGCTTGCAAGGGCGGCAATCGAAGCAGATAGTGAGATTGACGAACAGGAAAAGAAGATTGAATCGCTCTGCCTGAAACTTTTATTGCATCAGCAGCCGGTAGCAAGCGATCTTCGCATGGTGTCTTCTGCATTAAAGATGGTCACGGATATGGAGCGTATCGGAGATCATGCGGCAGATATTTCAGAAATAACGATCTGCCTTGCTAAGAATGATAAAAATGTGAATCTGAAAGTATTACATGAAATGGCAAAAGAAACAACGGTTATGCTTGTCGGCAGTATTGATGCCTATGTCAATAAAGATCTGGATCGCGCCCAAGAGGTGCTTGAACATGATGATATTGTGGACAGTCTTTTCTTAGAGGCAAAAAAAGAAGTGATTCAGCTGATCCGCAAAGAAGAAGACCATGGGGAAGAGGCAGCAGATCTTTTAATGATCGCAAAATACTTCGAGCGTATCGGAGATCATGCCGTAAATATTTCGGAATGGGTTGTTTTTTCCATCACCGGAAAACATGACAAAAATTATTAGCAAAAACTAGTAATTTCATCGCGATAAATAGTATTTGCTTTTTTGGTTAAAATAATATATTCTATATATTGTGGTTAAAACTGCAATTTTGACCATGCACAAAATAGGCGGGTATAAAAGATAAAGTCCAAAATGTGCTTATACTATTTATGAAATCCATAGGGAATATGTGGTGAAAGGAATGTGCCATGAATTTTTTTAATGTATTAACAATGCTCGGTGGTCTTGCATTATTTTTATACGGAATGCATATCATGGGCGACGGATTGGCAAAAATGTCAGGCGGAAAGCTTGAAATGATCTTAGAAAAATTTACAGCAAAGCCGATTACGGCAGTATTGCTTGGAGCCGGTGTTACGGCAGTGATCCAGTCATCCTCTGCGACAACGGTTATGGTAGTCGGATTTGTGAATTCCGGTATCATGCAATTAAAGCAGGCTGTCGGTATTATCATGGGTGCGAATATCGGTACAACAATTACATCCTGGATCTTAAGTCTGACCGGTATCGAAGGTGAGAATTTTGTGATCCAGATGTTAAAGCCATCTTCTTTTGCACCGATCCTTGCACTGATCGGAGTCTGTCTTTTACTTTTTACAAAGAGCAATAAGAAAAAAGACATTGGTTCGATCTTAGCAGGCTTTGCAATCCTGATGATCGGAATGGATACAATGAGTGGCGCGGTAAAGCCGCTTGCAGAGATTGATGGTTTTAAGAATCTCTTTTTGATGTTTGAAAATCCGGTACTCGGTGTCGTTGCAGGTGCCGTGCTTACAGCGATCATCCAGAGTTCTTCCGCATCGGTTGGTATCCTACAGGCACTTTGTCTGACAGGTTCGGTATCGTATGCATCTGCATTGCCTATTATCATGGGACAGAATATCGGAACTTGTGTTACGGCACTGATTTCCGGTATTGGTGCAACAAAGAATGCAAAAAGAGCAGCATTTGTTCATTTTTATTTTAATCTGATCGGAACGGTTCTTTTTATGGCTGTCTTTTATCTGATCAATGCGGTTTATCCGTTCCATTTTTTAAACCAGGCTGCAAATGTGACGGGTATTGCCGTTATTCACAGCTTGTTTAATGTTGTTGCAACTGTGTCCCTTCTTCCGTTTAGAAACGGACTGGTTAAGCTCGCAACATGGACGATCCGTGATGATGCGACAGAAGAAAAAAAGGATGGACTTGCTTTACTTGATGAGCGTTTCCTTGAAAAACCTTCTTTTGCAATTGCCCAGGCAAAGAAAGCAGCAGTAGAGATGGCACAGGATTCAGTAGGTGCACTAAATAAGGCAATCGATCTTTTTAAGAACTATGATAAAGAAAAAGTAAAATTAGTCTCAGAATTAGAAGATAAGGTAGATCATTATGAAGATGAACTGGGAACGTATCTGATGAAACTGAGTAATGCGGATCTGTCACAGAAGGATTCACAGACCGTATCACTGCTGTTACATTGTATCGGTGATTTTGAAAGAATTTCCGATCATGCGTGCAATCTGATGGATAGTGCAAAAGAATTTCATGGAAAGAAAGAAGATTTCTCTGATAAGGCAAAAGAAGAACTGATTATTTATGAGAAAGCAATCCGTGAGATTGTGTCTATGACATATCAGGTCTTTGAAACAGAGAGTGTAGAGTTGGCAACACAGGTAGAGCCTTTAGAAGAAGTCATTGATACATTAAATGATGAAGTAAAGAAAAAGCATGTCAAACGGCTTCGCAAAGGTAAATGTACAATTGAACTTGGATTTATCTTGTCTGATATTACAACGAATTATGAACGTATTGCCGATCATTGTTCCAACATTGCCGTCTGTCTGATCCAGACAAAAGAGGATGGTTATGAGACACACGAATATCTGGATAGTTTAAAAGCAAATGAAGATCCTGAATTTACAGAACGATATCGTTATTATCGTAAGAAATTTAAACTTCCATAAAAGAAAATGGAATGACCTGCATATAAAAAGATTTCCGGCAGGTCAGACCGGTTTGTATTTTGATTTTGTCCCAATAGGCTGCATAGGTTGTTGAAACCATATGCAGCCTATTGTAAAATAGACAGAAAGATATGGTAAAAGTTATAAAGTAAAAAATAGGTTGCCATGGTTTACAGTCTATCAGATCGTATAGGCAGACAGATCTGTAATCTGTGGCAGATAAGGAGAAATCGATGGCTTTAGTGTATATAGTAGAGGATGATATTAATATTAGGGAAATAGAAAGTTTTTCTTTAAAAAATTCAGGTTATACAGTAGAAGAGTTTGAAGATACGAAAAAGTTCTGGAAGCGTATCAATGAAAAAATGCCCGATATCATTCTGATGGATGTGATGTTACCGGACGAAGATGGGCTGACTACAGTAGAAAAGCTTCGTAAACGCTCTGATACCAGAAGAGTTCCTGTTTTAATGGTAACAGCAAAAACTTCTGAACTTGACAGAGTAAAAGGACTCGATATCGGTGCGGATGATTATCTGGTCAAACCATTTGGTGTGATGGAACTGATCTCACGTGTTAAGGCATTGCTTCGGAGAACGATCCGGTTTAATGATGCCAGGCTGTACACTTTAGGAAATATTGAACTGGATGATGAGAAACGCAGAGTATCAGTAGACCGGCAGGATATTGAACTTACCTATAAAGAATATGAATTACTAAAATATTTTTTAAATAATGTTGGAATTGTATTACAAAGAGAAGATATCATGGTAAAGATCTGGGGAACTGATTATGAAGGGGAATCCAGAACATTAGATATGCATATCAAAACATTACGCAAAAAGCTTGGAGAATCCGGCAGCCGCATCAAAACGATCCGAAATGTCGGATATCGTATGGAATAGAGGATTGAAAGATGAAGAAAAAGATTAAACGTTATATGATCGCCATTTCCGTGATTTCTATTTTGTTAATGATGATTTTATCAAATCTTGTGAATTATCGGATCCTTAGTACGGAAGCATATGACGATCTCAGGGCATGTGCCTATGCATTTAAAGGCACAAATGCTTTCTTAGATCCCCAAAATGTACAATATCAGGTTGAAAAAAAAAGTTACCGTGTGACCTTGATCGCACCGGATGGCTCCGTCTGCTTTGACTCTGCTTTTGATGCAGGTAAGATGGGCAATCACAAAAAACGTATTGAGGTGCACGAAGCCTTACAGGGAAAAGAAGGATATAGTAAAAGACAATCTGACACAATGCAAAAAGATACGGTATATTTTGCAATTTTATTAGATAATGGTTATGTCCTTCGAGTTGCAAAAGATGTCAAAAGTATTGTGAGTGTCTTTTTAAGCTCTTTTCCGTTTATGTTTGTTGTGCTTGTGTGTGTGATCGCAGTATGCATCTTTTTATCCAATCTTTTGACGAAAGCGATCATACAGCCGGTAGAATTGATGGCAAAAAATATTGATCAGATTGATGAAGCAGATGTTTATAAAGAACTAAAGCCATTTATTGCTATGATTCGCAGGCAGCATGAAGATATACGAAGAAACGCAGATATGCGTCAGGAGTTTACCGCAAATGTATCACATGAATTAAAGACACCGTTGACGGCAGTATCAGGTTATGCGGAAATCATGGAAAACGGAATGGCATCCGAAAAAGATGTGATCCATTTTTCCGGTGAGATCCATCGGAACGCAAACCGGTTATTGCAGTTGATCAATGATACCATTCGTTTGTCAGAACTGGATGCAGTACATATGGAGATCGTGACAGAAAAGCTTGATGTCTATGAACTGGCACAAAATTGTGTTGATACGCTTCAGGTCAAGGCCGATAAGATGGAAGTAACGATCCGGCTTGCCGGAGAACCCTGTATCTTAGAGACCAGCAGAGAGATGATTAATGAACTTTTATATAATTTATGTGATAATGCGATCCGCTATAATAAAAAAGGCGGAAGAGTGTTAGTATTAGTGGGAGAAAATGAATATAAAGAAAAGTATATTGAAGTAAAAGATAACGGAATCGGTATTCCCATGGAATACCAGGAGCGTGTTTTTGAACGTTTTTATCGTGTTGATAAAAGCCGGTCAAAAGAAACAGGTGGCACAGGACTTGGACTTGCGATCGTAAAGCATATCATCGTACAGCTTCATGCCCGTTTGGAAATGGATAGCGAAGAAGGAAAAGGAACGATGATGCGGATCGTATTTGCAAAAAAAGAAGACTAGAGAAATAGGAGATTAGAAATGAGCGAAGCAATTGTAACATTAAAAAAAGGTGAAGGACGGACTTTAAAAAGCGGAGGCATGTGGGTGTTTGATAATGAGATCGCATCGATTGCCGGAAGCTTTGAAGACGGAGATATTGTAACGGTACATGATTTTGACGGATATCCGATGGGAAAAGGTTTTATTAATCGCAATTCCAAGATCCGTATCCGCTTGATGACCAGAAAAAAAGATCAGGAAATTGATGATGATTTTTTAGAAATGCGTGTCACGAATGCATGGGAGTATCGTAAAAAGACAGTAGATACCGGCAGCTGCCGTGTGATCTTTGGAGAAGCGGATTTTTTGCCGGGACTTGTGATCGACAAGTTTTCGGATGTTCTTGTTGTAGAATCTCTTGCACTTGGTATCGACCGCTATAAAGAAAAGATCGTTACGATCTTAAAGAAGGTATTGCAAAAAGACGGCATTGTGATCCGTGGTGTCTACGAAAGAAGTGATGCAAAAGTCCGTAAACAGGAAGGAATGGAGCGTTTCAAAGGTTTTATAGGGGAACCTTTTGATACAGAAGTAGAGATCGTTGAAAATGGTGTGAAATATTTAGTTGATGTCAAGGACGGACAAAAGACTGGTTTTTTCCTGGATCAGAAGTATAACCGTCAGGCAATCCGCAAGCTGTGCAATGGTGCGAAAGTATTAGACTGTTTTACGCATACCGGTTCTTTTGCATTGAATGCAGGACAGGCAGGTGCGACAAGTGTCTTAGGACTGGATGCATCAGAACTTGGTGTAGAGCAGGCAAGGAAAAATGCAATTTTAAACGGATTATCGGATACGGTTCATTTTGAATGTGTGGACGTTTTTGAAAAATTACCACAGCTAGAAGAAGCAAAAGAGAAGTTTGACGTGATTATTTTAGATCCACCGGCTTTTACAAAATCACGTAATTCCGTGAAAAATGCGGTCAAAGGCTACCGTGAGATCAACCTTCGTGCAATGAAGCTGATTAAGGATGGCGGTTTTTTAGCAACCTGCTCCTGCTCACATTTTATGACATATGAACTTTTTACCAAAACGATCAGTCAGGCAGCAGCAAATGTCCATAAACGTCTAAGACAGATTGAATTTCGTACGCAGGCTCCGGATCATCCGATCCTATGGGCAGCCAATGAATCGTATTATCTGAAGTTTTATATCTTCCAGGTGGTGGATGAAAAATAAAATTTGACTGGAGCTGCAAAATGGAAAACAAACGCTGAGTACTGTTTGTGCCGAAGTTTGTTTTCCGTTTTATGTTGGTGTTTGTTTTGTCTTTCGTCTTGTAAAAATTGTCAGGAAGTGCTATAATCGAACCTATCTTATGCAAAAATGCATATTAGCTATACAAAAACGCAGTAGGAGTGATTGGGAGGAAGTATATGTGGAAAAAAATAGTGTTTGGTGTTGCACTTGTTATCAGTATTGCAGCCGGATTCGGTGTAGCGAAAGTGCAAAGCACAATGAACACTTCTCTGAATCATATTACCAGAGATAAAGATAATGTATTAAAAGATGTGAATCTGGATGGCATTCATGTCAATTCAGATGATAAGATTGTTAATATTTTGCTGATCGGTTACGATCTGCGAAAGGAAAATGGAAAAGATTTTGGCGGACTGACAGATGTTATGATGATCGCCACATTAGATAAGAAGCACAATACGATCAAGCTTACCTCATTAATGAGAGATACCCTGGTACGTATCGCAAGTAATAATGAGGACATGAAGCTGAATGCAGCATATGCCCGTGGTGGCGTGAAAAATATGTACAAGACGATCGCAAAAAACTTTAATATCAAGTTAGATGGCTATGCGATGGTTGGATTCAAAGCATTTCAGCAGGTTGTAGACAAGATCGGCGGTGTGGAAGCAGAGCTGACAGAGTCTGAGACAAACTATCTGAAAGATACGAACTATGTGCATGGAGCAAAAAACCGAAAAAAATTAAAAGTAGGTAAACAGACATTGAATGGTGCACAGGCACTAGGTTATGTCCGTATCCGTTCGGACAAGAACCGTCTTGGTGTGCCGGTTAAAACGGCAAACGGTCTGACAGATGATTATGGGCGTACCTGGAGACAGAGAACATTGATGAGTGCAATTTTTAAGAAAATGAAAACACTTTCCTTGTCAGAATTGATCGCTGTCGCGAATAAAGTTTTCGATAATGTTAAAACAGACCTTGATAATGATACAATTTTAGGATATATTAAGGACGTTGCCATGATGGGAACAACAGATGTATGCCAGCTGCAAATTCCAATGAATGGATATTATCGTGATGGACATCAGGCAGAATTTCCAAACAGTGATGGATGGAGTCTGGTTCCGACGAATGGTGTGTCTTCTGCTTATGATACGTCAGCAAATGCAGCAGCGATTAAGCAGTTTGTGTTCCAGTATAACGGAAAGGGAGAATTTAAGTACAAATCATCTTCTTCCTCTTCAAGCAGGTAAATGCAATTAGAATTCCTATACTGTTTGTAGCAGAGCGAACGCAAAGAGTATAGCAGGAAGGTATGAGAATATGGGATTCTTTTCAGAGTCCTAAAAAGGAACGCTCGGAAATGAGGAATAGAAATTATGTGGAAAAAAATTGTTATGGGTGTTTTGCTTGTAGCAAGTGGTGTTGTCGGTTTTTTTGCTGCTAAAGCACAGGTGACCTTTAACAGTACCATGAGTAATGTAAACAGAGATTATGACACGGTATTGGAGAATGTAGATCTGGAGGGAATTCATGTTAATTCAGACAACGATGTGATCAATATTTTGGTCATTGGTAATGATTACCGTAAAGAAACCAATTATAATGCTTCCGGTCTGACAGATACAATGATCATTGCGACGGTAGATATGAAACATAATGTGTTAAAGACAACTTCTTTGATGCGAGATCTGTATGTTGAAATTCCGGGACATGGTTATAACAAATTAAATGCAGCTAATTCGTTTGGTGGTATTGAACTGTTATATAAAACGATTGCAAAGAACTTTAATATTGAATTAGATGGTTACGTAGAGATCGGTTTTAAGGCATTTCAGGATATTGTTGATGCAGTCGGTGGTGTAGAAGTGGAATTAACGGAATCAGAAGTATCGTATCTGAATTCTACTAACTATATCCGTAACAAAAAGTATCGTGATGTTAAAGCCGGAAAGCAGACATTAAACGGAAGTCAGGCATTAGGATATTGTCGTATCCGTAAGCAGGGTACCACGATCAATGGACTTCGTGATGATTATGGACGTACCTGGAGACAGCGAACTGTGATCAATGCAGTTTTTGACAAAGTTAAATCCTTACCAATGTCAGATTGGTTAAAACTTGCAAATAAACTTTTGAAGAATGTAACGACAGACCTTTCGAATGATAAGATCATTGAGTATGGTAAGGATGTTGTAACAATGGGCACAACGACGATCCATCAGCTTCAGATTCCGATCAATGGTTATTATCGTGGATCTGCGAGTGGGGAATTTAAGGTTGGTTCGTGTCTTGTTATGCACGATGCAGGTAGTACATCGTTATCATCCTCTGCAAATGCAGAAGCATTGAATAAGTTTATCTTTAAGTACGATGGAAAAGATAACTTTAAGTATGGTACGTTTGAAAACAAAGAAAAATAGCATATATCAGGCTTGAAAAAGAAATTTGCCGAATACATGTCGGATATAATCCATGTAGGAAGCTTTTTTAATAGTCTGGGCAGAAACGATCGGTAGTGTACCGATCGTTTCTTCGTTTAAAGTATAAGTGATTTTGCCGATCACATCTCCTTCTTTGATCGGTGCCTGTAAGTTTTTCTTGTATTGGATGCTTCTTTTGATATCTTTAGGATTTTCATTTTGGGTAATCGTATAAGTAAAGTTTTTTTCAATGCGTGGAAGAACTTCTCCGGCAATAGAATGTGCTGCTTTTTGCTTTTTTAAAGGAATTGCATCCTGCTTTTCATGATATGCTTTGCAATTAGCAAAACCATAGTCGAGTAAATTTGCGGCCTGGGCAAAGCGGATCTTATGATCGGGAGCAGCCATGACGACAGCAGTCAGACTGATTCCGTTTCTGTTGGCAGTTGCACTCAGACAATACTTTGCTTTTGAAGTAGAGCCGGTTTTTAAGCCTGTGATGCCCTGATAAGTACGGATCAGTTTATTGGTGTTTGTCAGCCCGAATTTTGTTTCACCAAGTCTTGTTTTATGTGTGATCTCATCCATCCAGGTAGTGGAATAGTTTGAAATCTCAGGATGCTTTGTGACAAGTTCCCTTGACATCAAAGCGACATCATAAGCACTGCTGTAATGTCCGCTTTCGATCGTATCATCCAGTCCGTTGCAATTTTTAAAATGTGTATGCTTCATTCCAAGCTGTTTGGCTTTTGTATTCATCATTTTTACAAAAGCCTGTTCAGAACCACCGATGCGTTCTGCTATGGCAACAGCTGCATCATTGGCACTGGCGATACTGATACATTTGATCATTGTCTGTACCGTCTGTGTCTCTCCGGATTCTAAAAAGACTTGTGAACCACCCATTTTAGCAGCATATTCACTGACGCTGACGGAATCATTTAAAGAGAGCTTTTTCTGGTCGATCGCATCAAAGATCAATAAAAGAGTCATAATCTTAGTAATACTTGCCGGGATTAGCTCTTTGTCTTTGTTTTTCTGATATAGAATGCGTCCGCTGTTATTTTCGATCAGGACCGCAGCCTTTGCGGTGATCGCAAGAGGATCATCGGTTCCTTCTTTTGGTGTAGAAGCAGTCTGGGAAGAAAGACCTGTTGCATTTACTACAGAGATTTGGGTGATGCTAAGAGATAAGAGAAGAAGAAACAGTGTAAAATGTTTTATGATAGATTTCATGAGGCACTCCATTTCTGTGCCTGTCAGCACACAATAGGGGAAAACTTATTGATATATATGAAAAATGCACAGATAATATGCAAAGAGTTATTCGGAAAAGGAAGATTAATTGAATACGCTATATCGGACTATATTATTACGAAGCGGTAAAAATTGATTTTTAGATGATCCTATGGTAAAATTATAAGCTAAGGCATTCATTCGCCTGATACGAATTGATAAGATAAAAAGGAATAGAGAGGATTAGTAATATATGACAAGTAAAGAAAGAGCAGAATTAAAATCACAGGCAATGGTATTAGACAGTATTTTCCAGATAGGAAAAGCAAGTTTAACACCACAGCTTACTGACGCTGTCAGAGATGCATTAGATGCGAGAGAACTGATCAAGGTGAGTGTATTAAAAAATTGTGCGGATGATCCCAAAGAACTTGCCAATCTGATCGCTGAGCGTACCGGTTCGGAAGTGGTACAGGTGATCGGTAAAAAGATTGTACTGTATAAGAAGAATATTGAAAAGGAAGAAAAGAAAAAGCGCATGGAAAAAGCTAAGAAAAAGAGAAAATAGCTGAGGAATAAAACAATTTTCAGAGTGAAAGTATTAGCTTTGTTTTTTGATTCCATTTTAAGAAAGATAACTTAAAAATGAGGACATTATGAAAAAAAAGATTGGAATTATGGGTGGAACATTTAATCCAATCCATCTGGCACATCTTCAGATGGCATCCATTGCCATGGAACAAAAAGAACTTGATGAAGTCTGGTTTATGCCGAGTAAAAATCCGCCTCACAAAGACCGGCAGACGATCCTGTCAGAAAAGATCCGGTCCGATATGGTCCGGCTTGCGATAAAAGAAGAAGAACGTTTTTGTTTTTCGGATTTTGAATTAAAACGGAATGGGACAACATATACAGCAGAAACATTAGAACTTTTACGGAAAGAGTACCCGGATGTTTCGTGGTATTTTATTATGGGAGCGGATTCATTCTTTAGCTTTTCTAACTGGTATCATCCGGAAGTAATTGCAAAAGATGCAGTGATCCTTACTGTCAGCAGAGATGGTGTCGATGGACAAAAGATGCAAGAGCAGGCAAGAAAATTGACCAGACAATATCATGGACAATTCCATATACTTTCGATGAAACAGTTTGCAATCAGTTCAAGTGAGATTCGAAGAAAGTTAAAAGCGGGTGAGAGCGTTGAAGCAATGCTTCCGGACAAAGTCTGGCAATATATTCAGAAAAATCATTATTATCAATAGAGTAGGAAGTGTACAAAATGGATGAAATGATCAATATACAGGAAGAGTTAGAAAAGATATTAAAAAAGAAACGCTACCAGCATACTTTGGGCGTTCGTTACACCGCACAGGCAATGGCAATGTGCTTTGGGGAAGATATCAAAAAAGCCGGTTATGCAGGACTGCTGCATGATTGTGCAAAATATATGTCAGACGGTGAGATGCAAAAAGAATGTGGAAAGAACCGGATTACCGTCAGTGATGCAGAAAAAAGACAACCATCATTGTTGCATGCTAAGCTGGGTGCCTGTTATGCTCGCCGGAAGTATGGTGTTAATGATCGGGATATTGTTGAAGCAATTCGGTGGCATACGACCGGAAAACCGGGAATGAATACATTAGAAAAAATTATCTTTATAGCAGATTATATCGAACCAAACCGTAAAATGCTTCCGGGTATGGAACAGATCCGTAAAGCGTCTTTTGAGGATCTGGATCTGGCAATGTATCTGATCTTAAAAAATACAATTGCCTATCTGAAAGAAACGCAGGACGAAGATAAGATCGATACCAATTCGATGCAGGCATATGAATATTATAAAGCAGTGATCAAAGCAAGATAAAAAGGAGACAATCAATGAACGAACAAAAAGTAATGGCAAAGACAGCATATCTGGCATTAGATGAAAAGAAAGGAGAAGATATCTGTGTGATCGACATTTCATCAATTTCTGTCATGGCAGATTATTTTGTCCTTGCAAGTGGAATGAGTACACCACAGATTCAGGCAATGGTTGATAATGTGCAGGAAAAGATGGGAAAAGCCGGATTTTCCTTAAAAAGATTGGAAGGTAATAAGAGCAGCAGCTGGGTTTTAATGGATTATGGCGATGTCGTTGTTCATGTATTTCATCAGGATGACAGACTTTTCTATGATCTGGAACGAATCTGGAGCGATGGCAGACAGATCGATCCTGCTGCATTAGAGGAATAAAAATCCGATGCGATAAGATGCATAAACGGAAGAAAAAGGTATGAAATATTTGGCGAACGTTTGTTTGACAAATATGTGTTCATGTGATATGCTTATAAAAATGTATAATAAACAACAGTTTAAAAAGAAATGAGGATTCGTATGCCAAATCAAAAAATTTCTGCTAAGCAGCAGGAAATCTTACAATATATTAAAGATGAGATATTAAGCAAAGGCTACCCGCCGGCTGTTCGTGAGATCTGTAAAGCGGTACATTTAAAGTCAACTTCATCTGTGCATGCCCATTTAGAAACGCTTGAAAAGAAAGGGTATATCCGCCGTGATCCGACCAAACCGCGTGCGATCGAGATTATAGATGATGACTTCAATCTGGTACGCCGGGAGATCATTAATGTACCTGTGATCGGACAGATCGCAGCAGGTGAACCGATTTATGCAGAGCAGAACATTGAAGGATATTTCCCAATCCTGCCGGAAGATATGCCGGCTGGCAACGCATTTATGTTAAATGTCCGTGGCGACAGCATGATCAATATCGGCATCTTTGATGGTGACCGTATCTTAGTAAAAGAACAGCATACTGCATCAAACGGAGAAGTTGTGGTAGCTTTAGTTGAAGACAGTGCTACGGTAAAGACTTTTTACAAAGAAGACGGACATTACCGTTTACAGCCTGAGAATGATACATTAGATCCGATCATAGTCGATCAGGTTGAAATCCTTGGAAAAGTAGTTGGATTATTTCGTACATACCGCTAATCCGATTTTAATTAAATGCTTATAGAAAAAGAAAGAAAGCGACTGCTTAGCAGGCATTTTCTTTCTTTTTGTTCTTTTTGCCGGCGATGATACCGGGTGTGTATGGAAAAAGGATGTTTTGATAACGGATAAAAAGGATACAATGCAAAATTTAACAATATGATAGAAAAGGCTTAATGTAATATTAAGAAGAACAGGAGTACAAAAGTGAAAGATTTAACAAAAGGAAAGATATTACCTTTGTTACTTGGATTTGCTGTGCCTATTGCAGTTGGTAATATTTTTCAGCTTTTTTACAGTCTGGCAGATACCAGGATCGTGGGGAGCTTTTTAGGAGAAGAAGCTTTGGCGGCAGTTGGTGCTACAAGTTCTCTGAATAATATGATCATTGGATTCTTGCTCGGAATGACAAATGGCTTTGCAATCATTGTGGCACGTTATTTTGGTGCTAAAGATCATGATAACTTAAAAAGAGCAGTTGCAGCTACCTTTATACTTGGCATCGGAATGGCATTCATTTTTACAATTGTGAGTGTGAGTCTTCTTAGATTTATATTAGTTGGATTACAAACACCAAAGAATCTGTTAGATCTTTCCGTAGAATATTTTCGGATCATTCTGTTTGGTATGACTGGTGCAATGCTTTATAATGTCTGTGCCGGTTTATTCCGTGCGATTGGAGATTCTTTGACACCGCTTTTGTTTCTGATCGCATCAACGTTTGTAAATATCGGACTGGATCTGTTATTTGTCTGTGTTTTTCATCTTGGAGTAGCAGGAGCGGCATGGGCTACGATCTTATCACAATATGGCTCTTTTGCCTGCTGTTTTATCTATATGCGAAAGAGATACGATATTTTGCTTTTTGGAAAGAAGGACTGCCATCTGAAGCACGATATGGTAAAAGAAATGTTGTCGATCGGTTTCTCGATGGGATTTATGAATTCATTGATCAATATTGGTTCGGTAGCACTTCAGGGAGCGATCAATTCTTTACAGGATACGAATTATATTGTGGCACATACAGCGGCAAGAAAGATCACAGAAGTATTTATGCTTCCTTTCTCTGTCTTTGGAACAACCATGGCAACATTTTGCGGACAGAATCTTGGAGCCGGAAAGAATGACAGGATAAAGAAAGGTTTATGGCGGGTTATCTGGATCACCTGGGCATGGTGTGCCGGTATGATCATACTTGCTTACACGGTGGCACCTGTTCTGGTACATCTGATCACAGATACAACGCAGGTAAAAGTCATTGCTACTGCATCGTTATATCTGCGTATGAACACGATCCTATATTTCATTCCGGCTGTGATATGCATTTTGCGAAATGCCATGCAAGGAATCGGTGATTCGATCACTCCGGTGATATCAAGCTCACTAGAACTTTTGTGCAAGGTGCTTGTAGCTGTCTTTTTAACACCTTATCTTGGATATTGGGCGATCATCTGGTCAGAACCGATCTCCTGGGTGATCATGGTCATTCCTTTGCTGATACGAATTGCGAATAATCCGGTTCTGAAAGGAAATCAGACAAACTGACCATGTATATTTTATGAAAACTGGTTATTTTAAAAATATCAGAATTGTCTTATAGTCATTAAGGATAAAGAGAATATAGAGAGGATTTCTTATATGAAGGCAAAGATTTTGTATCTGTCTGTATAGGTAAACATCTCGGAAAAGAGGAAGATTATGAATAAGACAATGACAAATGATAAGCAGACAACAACAGAAGGTGCTGCGATTTCTGTACAAAGATTAGTGATCATGGCAGTGTTTGTAGCAATGACTTTTGTAGTAACAACATATATCAATGTCCGCATTCCGTTTCTGGCAGCAAATGGTGGACTGGTTCATCTCGGAAATGTACCTGTTTTCGTAGCGGCTGCTGTTTTTGGTAAAAAAGAAGGAGCGGTTACCGGTGCATTTGGTCTTGGATTATTTGACCTGTTAAACGGATGGGTTGCATGGGCACCGTTTACATTTGTAATCTGTGGATTGATCGGATTTACATATGGCCTGATCACAAAAGGAAAATATGAGACAAGAGGCATTTCTTTCCAGATAGCTGCCGTTGTGGCTGCTGTTGTGATCAAAGTTGTCGGATATTATATTGCAGAAGTGATCATTTATGGCAAACTTCTCGCACCTGCAGCATCTATTCCGGGAAATATTGTACAGATTGTAGTAGCCGGTATTATTGCAATCCCGATCACAGTAGCGATTCAGAAAGCAATGCGTGCAACAAAGAATTAAAAAAAGAGCAGACAAAGGAAAAGAGGCTGGAAACATGGAATTAGAAAAATTAGCTTTAGGTGAGAAAAAAGAATACCCGGAGTGGGATATCAAGGATCTTACATTAATGTCACCGGGACCGACACAGGTAGCACCAAATGTACGAAAAGTGCGTTCCTACAATGTCAGCAGTCCTATTGTAGATAAAAGATTTTTTGATTTTTATAAAGAAACCTGTGAAAAGATGGCACAGATATTAGACACCCAAAGTACATTTTATATTATGAATGGAGAAGGAATCCTTGGATTAGAAGCAGCATGTGCTTCCATGACAGAAAAGGGGGACCGTGTGCTGGTACTCGATAATGGTGTCTATGGAAAAGGCTTTGCTGATTTTATCGAATTATATCAGGGAGAAGCAGTTGTAGTAAGCTTTGATTATCACAGACCGATCGATGCAAAAGAGTTGAAGGTATATTTAGAGAAAGATCATGATTTTAAATATGCTACATTGGTTCATAGTGATACACCGAGTGGAATTTTAAATCCGGTAGAGACACTTTGCCCGCTTTTAAAGTCTTATGGCATTATGACGGTCGTTGATTCTGTAACCGGAATGTTTGGTGATGAATTATCCATTGATAAAGCACAGATTGATATCTGCTGCGGTGGCTCACAAAAAGCACTGTCAGCACCTCCGGGACTGACGATGGTTGCAGTAAGTGAGACAGCAAGAAAAGCAATGCACGAAAGAAAGACACCGATTGCATCTTTTTATGCAAATTTACTGACATTTGAAACATATTACGAAGATATGCATTTTCCTTATACACAGCCGATCAGTGATATCTATGGACTTCGTGCTGCTTTAGAAGACGTGGAACGTGACACAAACCGTTTTTGGCGTCATAAAGTGATCGCAAAAGCAGTCCGCCAGACATTATCGGAGGCAGGATTGAAGCTGTATCTGGAAGACGGTTATGCTTCCACGGTAACAGCATTTTATGTGCCGGATGGATTGACCGACAAGCAGATCATGGATGAAATGTTAGAGAAGCATCATATCATCATTTCAGGAAGCTTAGGTGATCTGAAAGGAAAGCTGATGCGTATCGGTCATATGGGCAATAATGCAAATGTTACAGATGTAAAGAACACATTGTCTGCATTGACGCAGGTACTTCAGGCACATGATATCCCGGTGAAAGAAGACATGGGAGAAGCATTTGTGCGTTGTATCGAGGAAATGGAATAGGATTTTTAAAATCGTATAAAGCAATGAAATAGAATACAGAAATGAATGAAAATGCTGATTGGTGAAAGACAGAGCCGGTTAGCATTTTTGTTTTTGCATAACGGGTAGAGAGACATTTTCTTTCAGGTGACCGGTTACCAAATTCTTTTTGTAAATTTTTAAAAAATTATTGACAATCAAAAAGAAAACAGATATGTTGTATTATACAAAGTAATTACATGATGTAACTATATGCGATAATTACTTTTGGCGAATAAAATGTACTCTCGGTATCTTCTTCAAACGAACCCTTTCGGCTGGATTTTCGATATACTGCTTCCATTTTCTCGTCGTACACACCGTGTACGCACTGCAAAAATGTCATTGCATAACAAAAATTCATCTCGAAATATTTCGTTTAGAAAATTCCGAGAGTATATTAAAAAGAAATGGAGTATTGGCATATGACCAGAGATAAGATCAAAAAAGTAATGGATGCCTGTTATCTTGCAAAGCGTGCAAGAGATCTGCTTCCTAAATTGCCAAATGGTGTGACACCATCGCATATTCATTATCTGGATACGATACGGAAGCTGGAATTAAAAACAGATCATATCAAAGTCAGCGATATTAGTGATGAGTTAGGTCTGCCAAGACCGAGTGTTACTAAAACGATAAAAGATATGGAAAGCCTTGGTTTTGTGGAAAAGAAAGCGGTAGAAAACGATCGGAGAGTGGTTGAGATTAAAATTACCGCAGCAGGAAGAGATTTAGTCGATGAATATGTTGATCGGTATTTTGGCGGATTGAGCGCACAGCTTGATGAGATATCTGATCGGGATGCAGATATCATGATCAAAACGATAGAAAAATTATATGAAGTAATGAGGAGGAGACAGTAAAATGAACCGGAAAGATAAAACAGATTTTACACAGGGAAGTATTTTAGGAAAATTAATTCCATTTATGATGCCTATTCTGGGTGCGTTGATCTTGCAGGCAGCATACGGAGCAGTCGATCTGCTGGTGGTAGGCCGATTTGGAACGACAGCCGGATTATCAGCCGTATCGACAGGCAGTCAGATATTAAATCTGGTTACTTTTGTGATCATACAGTTTGCAATGGGTATTACGGTCTTGATCGCAAGATATATTGGAGAAAAAAGCTTTGGACAGATCGGTGAACTACTTGGTGGAGCAATTACGGTTTTTACGATCATCTGTCTGGTACTTTTTGTCGTGATGATTTCGTTTGCAAAGCCGTTAGCCGTTTTGATGCAGGCACCTAAAGAAGCACTTACGCTCACTTCTGTCTATGTCAGAATATGTGGAGGCGGTATCTTTTTTATTGTTGCATATAATGTATTAGCTGCAATCTTTAGGGGATTTGGTGATAGTAAATCACCATTGATCTTTGTGGCAGTTGCCTGCGCGGTAAATATTATCGGTGATCTGATCTTTGTGGCAGGTTTTCAGCTTGATGCAGCCGGAGCAGCAATTGCAACGGTTATGGCACAGGCTGTCAGTGTGGTACTTGCCATTATTATATTGAAAAGAAAGAAATATGATTTTAAGATCCAAAAACAGGATTTTAAGATCAACAAACAATGCAAGCGTTTTATTAAAGTAGGTCTGCCTTTAGCACTTCAGGAATTTTTAACACAGATGTCTTTCCTGGCATTGTGTGCATTTATCAATAAGCTTGGTTTAGAGGCATCTTCGGGATATGGCGTGGCTTGTAAGATCGTAAGTTTTGCCATGCTTGTGCCAAGTGCATTGATGCAATCCATGGCATCATTTGTATCACAAAATGTCGGTGCCGGAAAGCACAAAAGAGCAAAACAGTCCATGCTTACGGGAATGGGTGTTGGATTGGTTGTTGGTGTAATCGTATTTTTCTGTGTATGGAACTTTGGTGATATTTTAACTTCTGTTTTTACAACAGATACAGCCGTTATTCAAAAAGGAGCAGATTATTTAAGAGGTTTTGCACCTGAAACGATTGTTACAGCGATCATGTTTAGCATGGTCGGATTCTTTAATGGTTATGAAAAGACAGTATGGGTTATGACACAGGGATTGATTCAGACATTGCTGGTACGTCTGCCGCTTGCCTATGTTATGAGTATACAGCCTAATGCCAGTCTTACTAAGATAGCATTGGCAGCACCGATCGCAACCTGCTGTGGCATTCTCTTAAATGTGATGTTCTATTTCATTTTCTTCAAAAAGCAGACTTGTCAGATGGAGCAGGCATAAAAATTGCAAATTACATTATGATCGTATTTATCTTATCAGGTATACATAAGCCATTTGGATGAAATTCCAAATGGCTTTTTTGCATGGAAAGTAAATTTATGATACTATTAAAAACAGTCGGACAGACGAAGGACACAGTGAAAACAAAGAAAAAATAATGGTATTGGCAGACAACAGCAGTATTTAAAGTATGATAAAAAATGTGATGTCAGTCAATGACAGAAAGAGGTTATAGAATGAATAGTAAAGAACAGATTGAACAGTTAGAAATTAATGATTGTCCATTATGTGATGGCGGTGCTTTGTTAGAAGAAGAGTGTGGATGCGGTTATTATGTCATGTGCCTCGAATGCGGATGTCATTCCGTGACAATTGATTTCCGTTCCGAAGAAGAAAGACTGGATGCAGCAAAAAGAACGATCATGCTTTGGAATACCGGCAAAGTGATCTCTAGCAGTCCGGGAGAATGATATTTGCGAAAAGTCACTATATCAATAGCTGGATGATATAGAAGATCATGACGATCTGTCGTCCGTGGCGGTGTCAAACCGGCTGACGGATGTACTCAATCAGCCTGACAAATGCAATCTGTAACAATTATGGAGGGGATTATGTTAAAAATTGAACAGTTAACAAAAATTTATGGAGAGAAAAAAGCAGTAGACGATCTGTCACTACATATTCGACCGGGTGAGATTTATGGTTTTATCGGTCATAATGGAGCAGGAAAGACAACAACGATCAAAGCCTGCTGCGGCATTTTGAATTTTGAAGAGGGAAATATACAGATAGACGGCATATCTGTCAAAGAAAATCCTTTAGAATGTAAGAAAAAATTAGCTTATATTCCTGATAATCCGGACTTGTATGACTTTATGACAGGAATCCGTTATTTGAATTTTATTGCCGATATTTTTGGAGTGAATGCGAATGATCGTCAGGAAAGAATTCACAAATATGCAGATATGTTTGAACTGACACAGGATCTCGCACAGCCGATTTCAGCGTACTCGCATGGAATGAAGCAGAAGTTAGCAATCATTTCAGCTTTGATACATGAACCAAAGCTGATCATTATGGATGAGCCCTTTGTCGGACTGGATCCCAAAGCTTCTCATTTATTAAAAGAGACTATGCATGAGCTTTGTGCCACCGGAACTGCAATCTTTTTTTCAACACATGTTTTGGAAGTCGCAGAAAAGCTTTGTGATAAAGTAGCGATCATCAAAGAAGGCAGGCTGATTTGTTCAGGCACAATGGAAGAAGTAAAAGGAGATGCTTCCTTAGAAGAAGTCTTTTTGGAGATGGAGGAGAAATAATGACAAAAATATTGATCAAAAAACAATTGATGGAAGTATTCTCCTGGATCTATCAGGACAAAAAGACCGGAAAGAACAGAGATAAAAAGGGGCTGCTATTGTATGTTTTTTTCTATGTTTTTCTGTTTGGTTTTCTGGCAGTTATTTTTTATAATATGGCAGCTTCTTTATGTGGTCCGTTGGTTGAGGACGGTTTTGGATGGCTTTATATTGCATTGATGGGAATTGTCGGAATGTCACTTGGTGTGTTTGGCAGTGTTTTTAATACATTTGCAAGTCTTTATCAGGCAAAAGATAATGATCTGCTGCTTTCACTGCCTCTTCCGACACGAAGTATATTGATCGCACGTCTTTTTGGAGTCTATGCAATGGGACTTATGTATGAACTTTTGGTTATGGTACCTGCTATGATCGTTTATTTTATGCATGTGTCACCTAATGTTTCTGTCGTTATCTGCTGCATTCTGATCATATTGCTGCTTTCTGTTTTCATTTTGACATTATCCTGTGTTTTAGGATGGATCGTTGCTTTCGTCAGCAGTAAATTAAAGAACCAGAAGATCATTACTGTTTTGATCTCATTGGCTTTCTTTGCTGCCTACTATTATGTATGCGGTAGTGCAGGAAACATGATGCAGACATTACTTCTTGATCCGGCAGGGATGGCAGATAAAGTGAAAGGAATCGCATATCCTTTATACCAGATGGGACTTGCGGCAGAAGGGAAATGGAATGCGTTTCTTTTCTTTGCATTTGCAGTGCTTGTATTATTTGCTGTTATTTATTTTATATTACAAAAAAGCTTTTTGGCATTATCCATTGCAAACAAAGGAAATAAAAAGGCAGTTTATGTGGAAAAGAAAGCACATACAGCTTCTATTCCACGGGCGTTGCTGCGAAAAGAAGTTTTTCGTTTTACGCAAAGTCCGATCTATATGTTGAATTGCGGATTGGGAATCGTATTTATTCTTTTTGCGGCTGTAATGTTGCTTGTAAAAAAGGGAACAGTCGATTCGCTTCTTATGATGTTTATCGGATATGAGGACCGGATCGTTCTGGTCGCAACAGCAGCAATCTGTATGCTCACAACAATGAACGATATGGCAGCTCCGTCTGTTTCTCTGGAAGGAAAAAACATCTGGATCTTACAGGTGCTTCCGGTATCAGGCTGGCAGGTCTTAAAGGCAAAGCTTGGCTTGCAAATCATATTCAACCTGATTCCAACGACATTTCTTATTATTTGTGTGGAATGGATCTTAAAGCCTGCAGCAGTTTTTGCTGTTCTGCTCCCATTAACGGTAGTTTTGTTTATTATTATGATGGCAGCGTTTGGGTTGACTTGTAACTTAAAAGCACCAAATCTGAAATGGACGAATGAGACGGTACCGGTCAAACAGTCAATGAGTGTTACGGCAGCATTATTTGGCGGATGGATCATTGTTGCAGCATTTTGTTTTATCTATTATTTACTCTATAAATATTTTGAAGTGAAGGCACTTTCTTTTTTAGCTGGATTAGATGTTGTACTTGCTGTGCTTTGCATTTTGCTTTTGAAATGGCTTTGTAAAAAAGGCAGTAATATCTTCGAAACACTGACAAATGCATAAAATAAATTCTTTTTTGTAAATAAATTTTATGAATTGCCGATATTTATGATAGATAGATTTGCAATATACCGACATAATATTCCGGTATGGCAGATTGGTAAGAAAACGTTCCGGATCATAATATAACCGGATAGGGAAGGAGAGAGCTTATGAGAATAGACGGAAGTAATGGAATCGGTGCCGGACAGGCCGGAAGCATCGGTCAGAATGATAATACACAAACGGATGCATATACGAAAGATTTACAAAGACAGATTGCACTGGATCAGCAGAAGTTACAGGAGATTTCTTCAAATGGAGATCTTTCTATGGAAGATAAAATGAAGAAGAGACAGGAAATTCAAAAAGAGATCGCATCATTGCAACAACAATTAAGACAGCATCAGATTGAAGTACGAAGAGAGCAGCAACAGCAGGGCAGCTCAATCGATGATATGGTTGCAAAAAGACAGGATGATCCGAATACGGAAACAGCCGGTTTATCACAAAACAGCATGAAAGCAATGATCAGTGCGGATAATTCTGTCAAACAGTCGGATGCACAAAAAAGTGTTGCAACGTCATTAAAAGGCAAAAAGGATGTTTTAATACAGGAGGCTAAGATGGATGCTGCAAGAGGTGGCAGCACAGAGAAAAAAGAAGCTGCGATAGAAAGTCTTTCACAGAAAGAGCAACAGGCAGCCACGATGCAGCAAAAGACATTGTCAGAAGCTGTTGACAGTATGCAGAAAGCAGCAAAAGAAGAACAGACAGGTGTTTCTAAGGCAGATGATCCAAACGATGCCAATGATCCTGATAAGTTGAAAGAGCAAGACAAACAATCGAATGAGGCGATGCAAAGCATACAGCCGAGAGTAGATTTGTATTTATAACTCCAACTTCGCACATAAATTTTAGCTATGCACCTTGAAAATTCAATATCTGGCAGATATTCAGTTGTCAAGGTTCAGCCTTTATGCAGCCTGCAGTCGTATTTTCATCATAGTAGGAAGTACATCCATAAATGCATTCGCCAATTCATTGATTTTTTCGTTTGAAAGTTCAGTGTTATCTGAAAGCATTGTTCTGAACATTTGAATCAACTGATGAAGGAACCTACACGCTGCAGATGTTACTGGATAAGGCAGATTCCGATATGTATGAAAATAAACAACTATGCAAGAAGCGTAATTTAGGTTCACGTCAATAAACTAAAAATAGAATAAAAATCAGCATTGTGAAAAGTGTTCATCCAGGAGACAGAATTTAGATTAATTTTCACCAGTTTCCAGCAATAGAACCACTAATATTTAGTAGAAAATAATTTAATAGTTTATTAATAGATTTTTTCAATAAAGTATGCTATATTATAATCGTTTATAGGCAATTAAATGTGAATTTACAAAGGAAGGGAAAACTATCATGGAAAAGATCAAAAAGCGTATAGTTAACTTAAAGGTTGCAGGAAAATTAAAAGTATATCAACTGACAGTGCTCGTTATGACGGCTTTTTTAGTGTTGGTGGCACTGATCTCAACATTAGTAATCCGTTCAAATATCAATAAAATCACGGAGGTCTGGTCTCCGGCAATGGAATATCTGCAGGATTTGGAAACAATGACTGCCCAATACAGAATCAAACAGTATCAGCATCTGGTAGAATCAGACAAAGCAGTCATGAACTCCTGCGAAGAAAAAATTCAGAAGCTGGAGAGTCAGATCAAAGATACCAGTGCGAAGCTGGATGCAATCATATCTGCAGATAGCGATGCCCAAAAAGGACAGAAGGATTATGAAGTGGCAAGCGCTGCATGGGAAGAATACAGGAGTGCTTCAGATGAAATTTTGCAGTTGAGCCGTGAGGGGGAAGCAGCGAAGCTGATGATCGGAGAGGCGTATAAAGAATATACGTCTTTTACTGAGAAATTAACTTTACTGCGTAATGAGTTCCAGGTAGAATTAGATTGGGCAAAGACCATGGCAAATGTATGCACCATAATCATATTTGTTGTGATCGTGGCAGCGGGTCTTGCGATTGCTGTAGTGACAACACTGATCGGCAAGATCATTACCAATTCCATTACAGAGCCGGTAGAACAGATAGACGCAGCAGTTGCCAGCCTGCGCAAGGGTGAACTGTCTAATGTTGAAATGCTTACCTATGAGTCAGAGGATGAGCTTGGCGATACCATCAGGAATCTGAAAGAAGCCATGGGCATTCTGGCAGATTATGTCAGCGAGATCTCTGTGGAGGTAAAGGCAATAGCGCAGGGTAACCTGACCAGAAATGGTGATGATATTACAGATTTCCTGGGCGATTTCTCGGAATTGAAGACATCACTGCTGTATATTCTGAAACGGTTTAACAGTACCCTGACCGAGATCAGCAAT
>OGCN01000451.1_pt1 | contig 67811 bp, 61 predicted proteins | sample 1570181 | NCBI WGS metagenome assembly OGCN01 (sample SAMEA4370584, study PRJEB24528) | human gut metagenome | reverse complement strand
TGTGTAGGGGCGGTCATTGGCCGCCCGAGTGGGAAGTGTATGGGATAACGGGCGACCAATGGTCGCCCCTACGAAACGAGAGGGAAGAGAGAAAAATGTGTAGGGGCGGTCATTGGCCGCCCGAGTGGGAAGTGTATGGGATAACGGGCGACCAATAGTCGCCCATGCGAAATGAGGGTAGGGCGGTCATATGCCACCGAACGGGAAGTGTATGGGATAACGGGCGACCGATGGTCGCCCCTACGAAACGAAGGGAAAAAGAGGGGAGTGTGTAGGGGCGGTCATTGACCGCCCGAATGGAAAGCATATGAAGAAAAAGGATGGTGAGGAGGGGAGATAGTGAATTATTTTGTGAATAATATAATGATTTTGCATATAAATAAAATCTGCTATTGAAAAATAGATATAATTGCGGTATAATTATAAGATAAGGAAAAGTAAGAAAGGACTTGCGAAAAAAATGGATTTGGAATTAAAAGAAATTGAACTTGCGGCTAAACGTCTTGAGCCGACTATTCACAGAACTAAGATTGAATCATCTAAAACTTTCTCTGACATGACAGGCGGAGAGATATATTTAAAATTTGAGAACCAACAGAAAACAGGTTCATTTAAAATAAGAGGTGCGTCAAATAAGATTGCCGCACTTGTTGAAAGAGGCGAAATTACTTCAGCCGTTGCTTCATCTGCCGGCAACCATGCACAAGGTGTGGCATATGCGTCACACGTTCACAACATTCCCGCAACTATCGTTATGCCGAAGTCTGCTCCTATCGCTAAGGTGAGTGCGACAGAGGGTTACGGTGCCAAGGTAGTGCTTTACGGAGATTGTTATGACGACGCTTACAAAAAAGCGGTTGAAATTCAAGAAAAAGAGGGTGCAACTTTCCTTCACCCATATGACGATCTTGAAGTTATGGCAGGACAAGGTACAATCGGTATAGAAATTCTTGAGGATTTACCTACTGTTGATATGGTACTTGTACCGGCTGGCGGCGGCGGTCTTTTGGCCGGTGTTGCGGCTTGCATAAAGCAAATCAATCCGCGTGTACAAATTATAGGTGTACAAGCTGAGGGCGCTCCTGCAATTTACAATTCATTTAAAGAGAAAAAACACGTTACTACCGATTCTGCCGTTACTATCGCAGACGGTATTGCGGTTAAAATACCGGGTGACAAAACTGTTGAACTTATCAACAAGTATGCAGATGATGTTGTAACGGTATCAGATGCGGAAATCTCAGAGGCTATTTTACTGCTTCTTGAAAGAACAAAGCAAGTTGTTGAACCTGCCGGTGCTACACCGCTTGCGGCTGTTCTTAACAACAAGGTTGACGTTAAGGGTAAGAAAATCGCTTGCGTACTTTCTGGCGGTAACATTGATGTTAGCTTTATTCACAGAATTATCGAACTTGGTCTTGTTACGCGTGAGAGAAAGCTTAAATTCAAGACTACACTTCTTGATATTCCGGGAAGTTTGGAACATCTTTCACACATTCTTGCCGAGGCAAACGCAAATATCGTAATGGTACAGCACGACAGATTGAGTGCAGACCTTGATCCGAACGAGGCAATTATTCATATTGCTTGTGAAGTCGGCGGCAGAGAACACGGCGAAAGAGTTATTAAGGTACTTGAAAAGAACGGTTATAATATTGTGATGGAGTAAAATTAAATGATTAAAAAATCTCTTATTTCTCTGATGTATGAGGCGGCATCTATTCAGCGTTGGAACGACCATATACGTCCTTGGACCGGCTTTACGGAGCTTGACAAGCAGGCACACAAGATGTTTTATGCTTATGTGCTTGCAAAGTGTGAGGGCGAAAGCGTTAATATGATAAAGCTTATTGAGGGCGGAATATTTGAGTTTTTCCACAGAATTGTGCTTACTGACATTAAACCGCCTATTTATCATAAACTTGTAAAAGAAAAAGGCTTTCAAATAGATAATTGGGTACTTTCCGAGCTTGAAGAACATATGGACGGTATCGGCGGCGGTTTCTTTGAGAGAATGAAAAAGTATTATCTTGATAAAGATTACGCATCTCTTGAAAAACAGATTTTAAAAGCCGCACATTACCATGCAAGCAACTGGGAATTTAAAATAATTTACCCTATGAATCCGCAGACTTTCGGTATAGAACAGGTTAAAACCGAAATGGCACAGGGATTGGCGGCTTGCGATACTTTTCACGGCTTCAGATATTTTGCCGGAAGTAAGTATCTTCAAGAGTTTTTGTCGCTTATAGGAAAGCTGAGATACCAACAAAGGTGGGCAAAAGCGGTAAGAATGCCCGAAACTTTTGTTATGGGGCATATGCTTGTCGTTGCGATTTTGTCGTACTTTATGTCGCTTGAACTTGACAATCCTTGCAGAAAACGTCTTGAAAACAACTTCTTTTCGGGGCTTTTTCACGATTTACCCGAGGTTTTGACAAGGGATATTGTGTCACCGGTAAAGAACAGCGTCAAGGGTTTGGACAGCATAATCAGTGAAATAGAAGATGAACAAATGCGTGAAGTTATTTATCCGCTTTTACCGCCTGCTTGGCACAGGGAGATAGAGTATTACACGCAGAATGAATTTGACTCTAAAATTATTGATGACGGCGAAATCAATATGGTTACGTCGGACTTGATAAACGAAAAGTATAATGAAGACAAATACAATCCGATAGACGGACAGATTATACGCGGATGTGACCACCTTTCCGCATACATTGAGGCATATATGTCGCTTAGCTATGGCATTAAGTCAGAGCAAATGCAGAGCGGATATGACCATTTGAAAGGCAAATACAAGGATAAGGTTATCGGCGGAATTAATTTTGGAGAATTATTTGATTACTTTGTATTATGAGATATAACAGAGAAAAAAAAGAACTGACCTTTGATGAGGCTAAAGACAAGGCTTTGAGATTGCTTGAATTTCGTTCGCACAGTGAGCGTGAACTTTCGGATAAGCTGAAAAGAGCCGGTGCAAAGGAAGAAGATATAGATGAAATTCTTGAATTTTGCAGAAATTACGGCTTTTTGGACGACAGAAAGTATGCGATTGCAAAGGCAAAGGATTTAAAGAATTTGAAAAAATACGGTAAAAGACGTATTAAGTCCGAGCTTTACAGCAAGGGTATAGATGCGGAATACGTTGAGGAGGCGGTTTCGTATCTTGATGAGGACGAAGAAGATATGCTTTTGCCTCTTGTTGAAAAAAGGCTTAAAGGTGACTTTGAAAAGAAAAACATTGATAAATGTATACGATATTTTATGTACAGAGGTTACGGCTTTTCTGACATTAAAAATTGTATAGATAATATAAAAGAAAAATATGGAGAGTAAACTTATGTATAACATCGGTCTTGTTTCGCTTGGCTGTGCGAAAAATCAGACAGATGCCGAAATTATGCTCGGTATATTGGCAAATGACGGTTTTAATATAACGTATAATCCGTCGGACGCCGATGTCATAATCGTAAATACTTGCGGTTTTATCGAGTCGGCTAAACAGGAATCAATAGACGCTATACTTGAAATGGCTCAATACAAAAACGGAAGATGCCGATTGCTTATTGCGACAGGTTGCTTGGCAGAACGATACAGCGGTGATATTTTAATCGAACTGCCCGAGGTTGACGCAATAGTCGGAACAGGTGATTATGATAAAATCGCGGAGGTTATCCGCGAGGCGTTTAAGGGCGAAAAGCCTGTAATATGCGGTCATAATGACAGAACTCCGGATGAACGGCTTCCGCGAATTTTGTCAACACCGTCATATACGGCATATTTGAAAATTGCCGACGGTTGTGACAATAACTGTACTTATTGTGCTATTCCTATGATTAGAGGACATTTTAGGAGCAGAAAAATTGAAGATATAGTTGAAGAAGCTGAAAATCTTGCGAAAAACGGTGTTAAGGAACTTATACTTATTGCACAGGATACTTCACGTTACGGAAAAGATTTGTACGGCGAATATTCGCTTGATAAGTTGCTTGAAAAACTTGTCACGGTTGACGGTATCAAGTGGATAAGAGTGCATTATTTCTATCCCGAGGCTATTACGGACAGTCTTATTGATACAATGGCTAAATATGATAAAATATGCAATTATATCGATATGCCCGTACAGCATGGCAACAATGAGATTTTAAGACGTATGGCAAGACGTACAACTCAAGAACAAATGGTTGAGAGAATCAATAAAATAAGAGAAAAAATGCCTGACTGCACAATCAGAACGTCTATAATTGTAGGTTTTCCGGGTGAAACTGAGGAACAGTTTAACGACCTTTATGAATTTGTTAAAAAGGTGCGTTTTGACAGAATGGGTGCTTTCACATATTCACAGGAAGAAGATACTCCTGCGGCTGATTTTCCGAATCAGGTTGATGAGGAAATCAAGGAAGAACGTCTTGACAGACTTATGACACTTCAACAGGGAATATCGCTTGAACTTAACAAGGCTAAGCTTGGCAAAACACTTGAAGTTTTGGTTGAGGGATACGATGAAGAAAGCTTCTTGTTCTACGGCAGAAGTCGCGGCGACAGTATTGATGTTGACGGAAAAGTATATTTTGCAACGGAGGAAGAAGTTACTCCGGGCGATATTATAAAAGTGAAAATTCTTGACGCAGATGAATATGACCTTACAGGTCAAGCGGAGGTGATTTGATGAATACAGCTAATAAAATTACAATGATTCGTGTAGTGCTTGTACCGATATTTATGGTGTTGTTTATGATAGATAACGTAACGTGTCATTATGCGGCACTTGGTGTTTTTGTACTTGCGTCGATAACTGACGCGATAGACGGTCACGTTGCGAGAAAGTATAATCAAGTCACGACTTTCGGCAAATTCGTCGATCCGCTTGCAGATAAGGTGCTTACAACAGCGGCATTTTTGATATTGATGTACTATGATCGTATGAGTGTGTGGGCGTTGATGATTGTGCTTGTAAGAGAATTTGCGGTTGCGGGCATAAGACTTGTTGCGGCAGGCGAGGGCAAGGTTGTTGCCGCAAGTATGTGGGGCAAACTTAAAACCGTTACGCAAATGGTTGCAATTATCGTTGCAATGCTTTTGCTTCCGATTCAGAATACATTCTTAGGTGTACACCCTAAATTGATTTCAGATATACTTATTTGGATTTCGGTTGTATTCACAATAATTTCGGGTGTGGACTATATAGCAAAGAATTGGAACTTGATGGAAATGAAATAAATTTGTTTTATATAAATTGAAAGGGGAATTACATAAATGAAAGAATTAATAAATACTCTTAAATTTGACGCAAGCGGACTTATTCCGGCAGTTGTGCAGAATATTGAAACTAACGAGGTGCTTATGGTTGCATATATGAATGCGGACACGATTAAGCAAACTCTTGAAACAGGCAGAGCAACTTTTTGGTCAAGAAGCAGACAGGAAGTTTGGGTAAAGGGCGATACTTCGGGTAATTATATGTACGTTAAAGAAGTTCGCGTTGACTGCGACTGCGATTGTCTTGTTGTGCTTGTTAATCCTGCCGGCCCTGCGTGTCATACGGGAAACAGAAGTTGTTTCTTCAGAAAGATTGAGGACGGCAAGCTTGTTGAGGACGCAAAGGAACAGACTAAGACAGATGTATTTGCGCGTGAACAGGCTGTAGTTATGGACAGAAAAGAACACCCTGAAGAGGGCAGTTATACAAATTACTTGTTCGATAAGGGCGAAGATAAGATTTTGAAAAAAGTCGGTGAGGAGGCTGCCGAAGTTGTTATTGCAGGTAAAAACCGCGATAAGGACGAAATCAGCTACGAAACCGCTGACCTTATTTATCACCTTACTGTTATGCTGGTTGACAACGGTATGACTTGGGAAGATATTTATAAGGAAATGGAAAGAAGAAGTAACTAATCGAAAATCGGTTGCCGAAATTTTGGCAGCCGATTTTTTTGTTTTGAGAGGTGCAACGTTTTGGTATTGTAAAATGTCGGTATTTGTGATATAATAAACTATTATAGAAAAAGGAAGAATCACTGTATGTGGCATTTTATAAAACATTTTATGACAATCACAAGGCACCGTCACAAGGTAATGTATCATTGCCTAAGGTGCGGAATTTTGTGGCAGGGTATGCGTCACGATTTGTCGAAATATTCACCGACTGAATTTTTACCGGGAGCAAGATTTTATCTCGGTGACAGAAGTCCGACAGAGGGCGAAAGACGTGAATACGGTTATTCAAAGGCTTGGATGCACCACAAAGGAAGAAACAAACATCACTTTGAATATTGGACAGACTACAATCCCAAAACAAGACGTATGGAGGCGGTCGAAATGCCGTTAAAATATGTTAAAGAAATGTTTTGCGACCGTGTTGCGGCAGGAAAAATTTATTTGGACGACAAATATACAAACGATAATCCGATAGAATATTTCTTAAAGGGAAATGCTAAAACAAGTATGCACCCAAACACTGCAAAGCTGCTTGAAGGGTGGCTTATGATGTTGCAGCAAGAAGGGGAAGAAAAAACGTTTGCGTATATAAAAAATTTAAAATAGCCGTTTGAAAGGAGGATTTTGAATGAAAAAGATTTACAGACTTTTATATTCAAACAAATTCGTTGCAATGGTAATGCTTTTAATGCAAATTATTACGTTTGTTGCAATGTATATATGGATTTCCGACTATTCAAAGGTTTTGTTCGGTCTTTCGACTGTTTTGAGTGCCGTACTTATAATATTTGAAATTAATCGTACAGAAGAATCTACTTTTAAAATGACGTGGATAACGCTTATTGCGATTATACCTATATTCGGTGCTTTGTTTTATCTGTTTACAAGGGCACAGGGAGTGTCAATGAATATAGGTGACGATTACAAGAATATTCAAGAGGCAAACAAAAAGTATCTTGTTCAAGACAATGATGTTATGAAAAATATTTATCAGACCGATAAAAATCAGGACGGCTTTGCAAGGTATTTATCGAAATACGGCGGTTCTCCTGCTTACACAAATACAGGTGTACAGTATTACAGCATAGGCGAGAGAATGTTTGAGGATATGAAAAAGGAGCTTTTGAAAGCGGAGAAATTCATATTTTTGGAGTTCTTTATTATAAATCACACGAGCCGTATGTGGAATGAAATTCTTGAAATTTTAAAGAAAAAAGTTAAACAGGGCGTTGAAGTTCGCGTTATGTATGACGGTATGGGCTGTATCGTGACGCTTCCGCGAAAATACAATGAATATCTTGAAAGACAAGGGATTAAATGTCGTATATTTTCGCCGATTGTACCGCTTTTGTCAACTCACCAAAACAATCGTGACCACAGAAAAATAATGGTTATAGACGGTGCGGTGGCATTTTGCGGTGGGATAAATATTTCAGATGAATATATTAATGAAAAGATGCGTTTCGGACATTGGAAAGATACGGGATTTATGCTCAGAGGCGAGGCGGTCGCGGGATTTACGGCGATGTTTCTTGAAATGTGGAACGTAAATGATGAACACATTGAGGATTGCGGTGAATATATCCAAGCGTCAAAAAAATATTCCGTAAGTACGGACGGATTTGTAATACCGTTCGGCGATACTCCGCTTGATGAAGTTTATGTCGGAAAGCGTGCATATATAAATAATCTGAACAATGCGTCGGAATATACTTATATAATGACGCCGTATCTTGTTATTGATGACGAGATGTATGAGTGTATGAAGTATGCGGCTCAAAGGGGCGTTGACGTTAAGATTATAATGCCACATATTCCCGACAAGAAATATGCGTTCTATCTTGCGAGAACATATTATAAGGAACTTTTGAAAGCAGGTATAGAAATATACGAATATACACCCGGTTTTGTTCACGCGAAAATGTCGATAAGTGACGGTAAAAAAGCCATTGTCGGCACAGTAAACCACGATTACAGAAGTTTGTATCTTCACTATGAATGTGCGGCCTATATGCTTAATGTACCGGCGGTTATGGATATTGAACGTGATTTCAAAGACACGCTTGAATTGTCACAGAAGATTACATTAGAGGACGTTAAACATTTTAATATTTTCACAAAGCTTTTAGGACATATTATAAGGTTAGTAGCACCACTACTATAAGTTTAATAAGGCTGACGATATTTTATCGCCAGCTTTATTTTATAAATAAACAAAAACTGCTTATTGTGTTGTTTGATTTGATTAATACCTCCGTTATAATAAAGTCATAAAAATATTCAGGAGGTTTCAATTATGAACACAGACAAAATTTATGCGGAATCATTGGCGAAGGAGTATGCTCCGAAAGATAATTCAAAAATTACGGCGCTTAGAAAGCTTGACCAAAAGGCAAAAATGCCTGCAACGATTTTTACCTATACATTCGGAATTATCACAGCGCTTATTGCAGGCGTTGGAATGTGTCTTTCAATGAATGTAATCGGCGGCGGTACGGTGATTTTTACCGTGCTTGGTATCATTATAGGTATTATCGGTTTGGCAGGAATGGGAGTGAATTATCTTATTTACAAGAAGTTAGTTGAACAGAGCAAGAAAAAGTACGCTTTTGAAATCGTGGAGCTTGCAAAAGAAATCAGCGAAAAAGAATGAAAGGACGCTTAGTATGAACAAGTCTGAAAGCAAATATTTTAATACGGCAATTAAAATGGACAAGGCATTTTTGGCTTTGCTTGAAGAAAAAGATTTTGAATATATTACGGTAAAGGAACTTTGCAAAAGGGCGGATGTAAATCGTTCGACATTCTATCTTCACTATGAAAATATGACGGATTTACTCGCGGAAAGCATTGAATATATGTATGATGATTTTTTATCTTACTTCAAAATAAAAGTGGCAAATTTTCTTGAAAGCATCGGAAAATGCCCGATTGAAGATTTGGTGCTTGTTTCGTCAAAATATCTGACGCCGTATTTAAACTACATAAAGAAAAATAAAAAATTGTTTCAGACTGCCATGAAGCGTACCGCAACGTTAAATCTTGAACATTCTTATCAAAGAATGTTTGAACATATTTTTAATCCGATTTTGGAAAGATTTCGTTTCCCTGTTCCTGAAAGAAAATATGTGACGACTTTTTACATTCACGGCATTATTGCGATAATAACCGAATGGCTGAAAAATGATTGCGTTGACGAGATAAAAGACGTTGAAAATATAATTATCAAATGTACAAAACCTTTAGGAGGAAATGATGAAATCGGGAATTTATTTAGGGAAGAATAGTATCGAAATTCGTGAAACGGATATTCCGACTGTCGGCGATAATGATGTTCTGATTAAAAATATTTATTCGAGCATTTGCGGTACTGATGTCGCGGTGTACAATCACGGTCCGAATACGGGGCATAAAATTGACGTGGACGGTGAGTTCGGTCACGAAACTGTTTCAAAGGTTGTTCGGATAGGTAAAAATGTGAAAGATTTTTTTGTCGGTGAAAGGGTGTATCCGTATCCGCGATTTGTCAAAAAGGATACTCGCAGAGCAGGTACAATCGGCGGTTTTTCGGAATATATACTTGTTGAAAATGCAGTGAAAAATTATTCGCTTTACAATATTGATGACAGAATTTCAGACAGGTTGGCATGCCTTATTGAGCCTTTTACTGTCGGTTGCAGAGCCGCAAGACGTGGAATGGTTGCAAACGGTACGGACGAAAACGGTCAGAAAACGTATGTAAAAGGTCAGTCGGCGGTGGTTTTCGGCTGTGGCACGATAGGTTTTGCGGCGGCTGTTGCTTTGAAATATTTCGGAATGGACAAAGTGATGATTTGCGATTTATCAGATTTCAGACTTAAAATTGCCAAAAAACTCGGTTTTGAGGTTTGTAATATGGCGAGTGAAGATTTTGCCGAAAAGTCAAAAGAATTTTTCGGTATGGCTAAGTCACTTACAGGTAAAACTGCCAATATTGACTGTTGGATAGACGCCGCAGGTGCGGAGAGTGTATTGAATTTGTTTATGGAGCAGGGCAAAATAGAGAGCAGATTTGTTACTGTTGCGGTGAATAATGCGATACGAAACTTGGATTTTCTACATATCACTTATGCTCAAAAAAGTATTATCGGTTCGGGCGGTTATTTGCCTGAGGACGTGATTGACGTGGAGAAAATAATGGCTGCAAATCCGAAGTTGGAGAGTATTATTACTCACGAATTTTCGATTGATGAGTTGGAAAAGGCTATTCAAACCGCATCTGACACAAATATTTGCGGTAATGTGGTGATTAAGTTTTAAAAAATGCGGTCGTATAAAACGACCGCATTTTAGATTGTAGACAAAACCGTTACGGTTTTGTCTACTTTATTTTTTGGAGTTTGAGGTGGTGAACCTCATTGAAAATCATTTCTGACGACCTGTGCGGCAGAAATGGCTTAAAATCTAAAGTTTCGACTTTGGAGGAACTTTATGATTTTTGAAGCTGTCAACATTTTGTCGACAGGCTCTGCTAGAGTGATGTGTACATACTATATAGGTTGTAGTACAATCCTTTTTTATCAATCAATTCTTGGTGTGTGCCTTGTTCTTCGATACCGTTTTCGGTGAGAACAAGAATCATATTTGCGTTACGGATTGTTGTAAGTCTATGGGCGATTGTGAACACTGTTCTGCCTTTTGCAAGTTTTTCGAGTGAGTCTTGCACGATTTTTTCACTTTCATTATCAAGTGCGGAGGTCGCTTCGTCAAGAATAAGTATAGGCGGATTTTTTAAGAATACTCTTGCGATACTTATTCTTTGCTTTTGACCGCCCGAAAGTTTAACTCCACGTTCGCCGACATATGTGTCATATCCGTTTTCGAGGCTTGAAATAAATTCATGTGCGCCTGCAAGTTTGGCGGCGTTTATAACATCTTCGCGTGTTGCACCGTTTAATCCGTAAGCAATGTTTTCAAAGACCGTTCCCGAGAACAAGTAAACGTCCTGTTGAACGACACCGATTGAATTTCGGAGCGAATTTAATGTGACGTTCTTTATATCCTTGCCGTCAATTAAAATACGTCCTTCAGTGACGTCATAAAAACGTGGGATAAGGTTACAAAGCGTTGTTTTTCCGCCGCCTGACGGACCGACAAGTGCAACGCTGTCGCCTTTCTTGATGTTAAGATTTATATTTGACAGCACGTTTGTGTCATCGTCACTGTAATGAAATCCGACGTTTTCAAACGTTATATTTCCTTGAACATTTTTCAATTCGTCGGCATTTTCTTTTTCTGTTATTTCGGCAGGTGCGTCCATAATTTCAAGGAAACGCTCAATACCTGTCATACCACGTTGGAATTGTTCGGTAAATTGAATTATTGTACGCAAAGTGGCAAGGAGCGTGCTTACATACAAAAGATATGCGGTAAGGTCGGCAGGGGAGATTTTGCCGTTAATCATAAACAACGCACCCGCAACAACGACTATCAAATACATTACACCCTCAAAGGCTCTGTTTGATGTTTGAAAACCTGCCATATAGAAATATCCGAGTTTTTTTGTATCAAGAAATTTTTTGTTGCCGTCCTCAAACTTTTCAGCTTCAAGTTTTTCTGTCGCAAATGACTTTACCACTCTTATACCGAGCAATGTATCCTCAACCTGTGAATTAATTTCGCCGATTTGGTTACGCTGTTTCTTGAACGCTTTACGCATACGTGTATTAAAGAATTTTACAAAGCAGAATATAAGCGGAAGTGACGCAAACACAATGACCGTAAGCGGTACGTTTACTCCGCAAAGAATTATAAATGAAACGATTATTTTCAGTGCGGCGATGAAAAATTCTTCGGGGCAGTGGTGTGCAAATTCTGTTATATCAAACAAGTCGCTTGTTATTCGTGCCATAATTTGTCCGACTTTGTGTTCGGCAAAGTATGAATGTGAAAGCGTTTCAAGGTGCGCGAATAAGTCACGGCGCATATCTGTTTCGATTTTTGCTCCCATAATATGTCCCGTGTCAGCCATATAGAAATTTGCCGCAGAGTCGATTATTCTTAAAATCAGATAGAAAAGTCCTATTTTTAAGATTATTCCGACGGTTAATCCTGCTATGTTATTGATACCCATATTTGTTATGTAACGCACGAGCATTGGGAATACAAGCTCACAAACCGTTGTCAGTGACGCACAGATTAGATCGAGTATCAGTATCCATTTGTATTTTTTGAAATACGGTACAAAGCGCTTTATAAGATAACTCATCTTCATTTGTTTTTCTTCTGTCTGCATTGTTTTACTCCTTTATAAAAATTCACATAGTAAAAAAAGAATGCGGATTAAAAATCAGCATTCTCTTTGGCGGAGAAGGTGGGATTCGAACCCACGTGCCCGTTAAGGCAAACGCATTTCGAGTGCGCCCCGTTATGACCGCTTCGATACTTCTCCAAAAGTACCTTAATATTTTACCATAGTAAAACAAAAAAGTCAAGCGAAAAACGAGGTTTAAATTGACTTTATAAAAATTGAGTGATATACTGAAATTAAAGCAATTTGAAAAACGGAGCTATGCTTATGAAAAGATTCAGATATATATTTTTTGCCGCGTTATTGGCTATGATGTGGCTGGGAATTAATGTTTATGCAGATGAATATGACGGGTTGGATTTTGATTACGGAAGTGTGCTTGTGCAGTTAAAACCGCAGATTACCGATGCTGTTTCAATGTGTTCAGACCCGTTTGAAGAATTGAATATCAGTGATGCAAAATGTATTTTCGGTGACGATGCAAGCAGTATCAGTTTGTTTTCTGATAAAACAGAGCCTATTATATATGTACTTGATTTGGAAAATCCGAGCCGTGAAAATGTTATAGATACGATTGAAAAGTTAAAGGCTATGCCGAATATTGAATATGCAGAGCCTAACTACAATGTATATGAGTTTTCCGAACCTAATGACACGTACTATCAAAACGGAAAACAAGCTGTGCTTGATTTAATCGGTGCAAAAAAGCTTTGGGATTTTGATATTGATTGCTCTGATGTGGCTGTCGGAGTTATGGATTCGGGTATACAGACAAATCACGAAGATTTAATTGACAATATATGGGTGAATACGGGCGAAATTGCCGGTGACGGCATTGACAATGACGGTAACGGCTATATTGATGACATATATGGTTGGAATTGCGGTGACAGTAACGGTGATGTGTCATATGTGGACGAACACGGTGTTCACGTTGCGGGGATTATAAGTGCGGCGACTAATAATTCCAAGGGTGTGGCGTCTGTTGCACGTAATGCCAAAATCGCGTCAATAAAGATTTTTAACAGCAGAGGTAAAAGTACTTTATCTTATATAATAGAAGGGATTAATTACGCGAAAAAGAATGATATAAATATTATTAATTGCAGTTTTGGCGGTGCAGGTTGGGGAAGTACTTCGGTGAGTATCGTTAAATCGGCGATTGAGGCGGTGCCGGATATATTCTTTGTTATTGCGGCGGGAAATATTGCGACAAGTACACCGCAAGCGGATAACGATCGAACGGCGGTATATCCGTCACAACTTACAAAAGACCTTGACAATGTAATTTCTGTTGCAAACACGACAAGCAGTGATGAACTCAGCAGTACGTCGCATTACGGTGCAACAAGTGTTGATATTGCAGCACCGGGTACAGTTATTTACAGTACAATTCCGACAAGCAGTTACGGAACAATGTCGGGAACTTCTATGGCTACACCTATGGTTGCAAGTGCTGTTGCGGTAATGCGTGCAGTAAATCCGAATATTTCGGCAAAAGAAATTAAAGAAACTTTGTGTTCGAGTTCAGACAAACTTTCGGCACTTACAGGTAAAGTTATAAGCGGCGGAAGATTGAATGCGTATAATGCGGTTAAGGCAATTATGCCGACAGCGACACCAACGGCAACACCAACAGTAAAACCAACAGCAACGCCTACGACAGTACCGACGCCGACAGTAACGTCAAGTCCAACGGCAACACCAACGGCTGCTCCGACAGTCACACCAATGCCGACTGTTTTAATGAACAATAAAATTGAGTGTGAAATAAAAGATAACAAACTTATCGTATCGCTTAATTTTGAAGAAGATGACGAAGTGATGTATGTTGCGTTCAGAAAAGGTAATGAACTTAAAAAGATTGTGACACCTGACATACATAATATGACGGCGGAGGTTGATTTGAGTGATACGGTATATGACAGTATAGATGTATATGTGTGGAATGGAAATATGAAGCCGTATGCAGCGGTAAAGCAAATAGAAAAATAAAAGAAAACCCAATCGAATTTCGTTCGATTGGGTTTTGTATTATTCTTTGTCTTTTAACAAATCGCGTATTTCGGCAAGAAGTTCTTCTTGGGTAGGACCCGCAGGAGTGACTTCTTCCTCAACTTTCTTTTTGAATTTATCATTTAGTTTATTAAGTCCCTTAACTACGCAGAAAATTATAAATGCAAGGATAAGGAAATTAATAATAGCCGAAAGGAAATTACCGATATTTATTGATGTACCCGGAATTATCCATTTAGACATATCCATAACCGATTCAACGGCACTTGTGTCACCGACTGTACTTGTAGCGGCGGTTTTCAGTGCGCCTGTTATAAGAGATACAACGTATGCAATACCCGGGTTGATAATGTCGGCAACAAGTGAATCGACAATGCTTTTAAATGCACCGCCGACAACAACGCCGACTGCCATATCAACTACGTTTCCGCGAGATATAAAATCTTTAAATTCATCAACAAATTTCATAGCAATTTACCCCCACCACCAACATTATTAAAATTCTAACTTATCTTCCAAGAACTTTTCAAGTTCGTCAATCTTAATTCTCTGCTGTTCCATTGTATCTCTGTCACGGACTGTAACCGAGTTATCTTCTGCTGAATCGAAGTCATATGTGATACAGTACGGTGTACCTATTTCGTCTTGTCTTCTGTAACGCTTACCTATTGAGCCTGCATTGTCATATTCACAGTTGAACTTCTTTGAAAGCTGTTCGTATACAGCTGTTGCACCTTCGTCAAGTTTCTTTGAAAGCGGAAGAACGGCAGCCTTTATCGGTGCAAGCGCCGGATGCAAGTGCATAACAACTCTTGTGTCGCCGCCCTCAAGTTCTTCTTCGTCATATGCCTCAACAAGGAATGCAAGTGCAACTCTGTCTGCACCAAGTGACGGCTCAATACAATACGGAACGTATTTTTCGTTTGTGATTGGGTCCATATATTCCATACTTTCACCGCTGTGTTCCATATGTTGCTTTAAGTCATAATCGGTTCTGTCTGCAATACCCCAAAGTTCACCCCAACCGAATGGGAATACAAATTCAATATCGGCAGTTGCATTTGAATAGAATGCAAGTTCTTCAGGTGAGTGATCCCTGAAACGCAAGTTTTCCTTTCTTATACCAAGGTTAAGTAAGAAATTCATACAGTATTCTTTCCAATATGCGTGCCACTCAAGGTCTGTACCCGGTGCACAGAAAAATTCAAGCTCCATTTGCTCAAATTCTCTTGTACGGAATGTGAAGTTACCCGGTGTGATTTCGTTTCTGAATGATTTACCGATTTGTCCGATGCCGAAAGGTACTTTTTTACGGCTTGTACGTTGTACGTTTTTGAAGTTTACGAAAATACCTTGTGCAGTTTCTGGACGAAGATATACTACTGATGAAGAATCTTCTGTAACGCCTTGGAATGTCTTGAACATAAGGTTAAATTCACGAATATCAGTAAAGTTTTGCTTGCCGCATTTTGGGCAGACAATGTTATTTTCTGTGATGTATTCAACCATCTTTTCTTTGCTCCAACCGTCAACTGTGATGTCCTCACCTTTTTCGTGTGCAAAGTCTTCAATCAGCTTGTCCGCTCTGTGACGTGATTTACATTCTTTACAGTCCATAAGAGGATCCGAGAAACCGCCAACGTGACCCGACGCAACCCATGTTTCTGGGTTCATAAGGATTGCACAGTCAAGACCTACATTATATTTTGATTCCTGTATGAACTTTTTCCACCAAGCTTTTTTTACGTTGTTCTTAAATTCAACACCGAGAGGACCGTAATCCCAAGTATTTGCAAGACCTCCGTAAATTTCACTTCCCGGGTACACATAGCCTCTGCCTTTACAAAGCGCTACGATTTTGTCCATTGTTTTATCTGCGTTATTCATTATAAAAAAGTCATCCTTTCAAATTATTACATAATTACATATACATATAGTTTATAAAAACTGACGGTGTTTGTCAAGGCTATTCCGAAAAATATTGACGTTATAAGTATTATTTTTTTGAATTTTCGGAATATAAAAATTTTGGGGACAGAAAAGGTTATGTAAACTGTGAATGTGTTAATAAAGTTATCCACGTTGGGTGCATAACGCGTGGATAACTCTGATATTTGCGGATAAATCAGGAGTGAATTGCGTGGATAAGTGCGTGGATAGAGTGGATATTAACACAGCTGTAACATTGCTGTAATGTAAATTATGCAAACCGCAATGTGAGCGTAATATTTGTGGCTTGACAGTGTGGGTGGAAAGTTATAAAATTATGGATATAATTTTTGTGGCGGGATTTGCCACCCCTCCACCGCAAGCGGTCCCCCTCTCCTCAAGGAGAGGTTTTATGGGGCGGCTGATGACCGCACCTACGGAGTAGGTGCTGTGTGGCGGTGTGTAGGGGCGATCATTGGTCGCCCGTTGAAAATATATATTTTTTATGAAAGGAATCGGAATGAAAACAAAAACGACATATATATGCAGTGAATGTGGGTACAAATCACCGAAGTGGCTGGGAAAATGTCCCGGCTGTAACAGTTGGAACACCATACAGGAAACTGTTATTACGGAAAAGAAAACATCTGCTACGCGTGCAATGTCTATAAGCAACGGCGGAAGTGTGCGTATGCCGAAAAAAATCGGTGATGTAAAAGTCGGATATGAAACACGTTACAAAACAGGTTTACAGGAGCTTGACAGAGTGCTTGGCGGCGGAATTGTACAGGGGGAATTAATACTTGTAGGCGGTGACCCGGGTATCGGTAAATCAACATTACTTTTGCAAATTTGCCAAAAAGCCGGTGAAGAAAGAAAAATTCTATATGTTTCGGGTGAGGAATCGGAGGGACAAATTAAAATTCGCGCTGAAAGATTGGGCGTTACAACGGAAAATCTATATCTTGTTTCCGAAACAGATGTTGAAACGGTCATCGAATGTATAAACGAAATTAAACCCGACATTGTTATTATTGACTCAATTCAAACGATGAACAGACAGGATATTGCCTCTGCGGCGGGAAGTGTTCCGCAGGTAAGAGAGGCTACAAATGCTTTTATGCACATTGCAAAGTCGCTCGGTATTTCTATGTTTATAGTCGGTCACGTTACAAAAGAGGGCGCGATTGCTGGCCCGAGAGTGCTTGAACATATGGTTGACTGTGTGCTTTATTTTGAGGGTGACAGACAGCTTTCGTTCAGAATTTTAAGAGCGGTTAAAAATCGTTTTGGCTCGACTAACGAAATCGGTGTATTTGAAATGTGTGACAGCGGTCTCAGAGAAGTCGAAAATCCGTCAATGATGCTTTTGGAGGGCAGAAATGTTGATATATCGGGCAGTGCGATTGTGTGTACAATGGAGGGCAGTCGTGGTGTTATGGCTGAAATTCAAGCACTTGTTACACCGACCGGATTCGGTAATCCGCGTCGTATGACAAACGGTATTGACGTTAATCGTGTGCTGTTGCTTATCGCAGTACTTGAAAAACGTGCAAGAATGAATTTGTCAAATTCAGACATTTATGTGAATGTTGCAGGCGGACTTCGAATTGATGAAACGGCGGTTGATTTGGGTATCTGTGCCGCTGTCGCGACAAGTCAGTCGGATATTCCTCTGCCGCCGGATATGATTTTTATCGGTGAAGTCGGTCTTGGCGGTGAACTTAGAGGTGTTTCGCAGCTTGAAAAGCGTATTAATGAGGCGGCGAAACTTGGGTTTAAGTCGGCGATTGTGCCGAAACAATCGCTTAGAGGTGTGAAAATTCCGGACGGTTTTGCGGCTTACGGGATTAAGACGATTTCGGAAATGATTAATATGCTTAGAAGAAAATGACAGAAAAGCCACCCTTCAGTCGGCGTTGCCGACAGCTCCCCACAAGGGGAGCCTTATAGGGGCGGCCAATGACCGCCCCTACGAAGAAAGTAGGATATGTGTCGGAACCGTTTGTGTATGTAAAACTTATAGGGCGGCCGATGACCGCCCCTACGAAGAAAGTAGGATATGTGGCGAATCCGTTTGCGTATGTAAAACTTATAGGGCGGCCAATGACCGCCCCTACGAAGAAAGTAGGATATGTGTCGGAACCGTTTGTGTATGTAAAACTTATAGGGCGGCCAATGACCGCCCCTACGAAGAAAGCAGGATATGTGGCGAATCCGTTTGTGTATGTAAAACTTATAGGGCGGCCGATGACCGCCCCTACGAAGTAAGTGCAGTATAGCGGTGTGTAGGGGCGACCATTGGTCGCCCGTTTTGAATGAGATGCGGATTGTGTGAAAGTATGGAAACGGTGCATCGGTGTCCCGCGTTGCAGATAACAGATAAGAGAGAATAGAAAAAATAATAGACAGAACCACCCCTCAGTCGGCGTTGCCGACAGCTCCCCTCAAGGGGAGCCTTACGGAAGAGGGCGTATATTAAAAAGCCTCTCCTTGAGGAGAGGTGTCACGAAGTGACGGAGTGGTGGCTTGAGGTGATCAATCGCTATTTATGCGGAGAGTTGACAATTTTATTGTTTTATATTATAATTAATTAGATTAGACAATGATGTTTTAAGGAGTTTTCGGGAAGTGGAAGAAAAGAGAACAGGCGGCGGAAAAGAATTTATATTTTCGCTTTTATGGGCTGTCATATTTATGATTTTAGGACAATATATAATTTTTATTTTGCCAAGCTACAAAATAATCGGTACGATAATAACGATACTTTTATTTTGTATATTGGGTTTCTTTGTCTTAACGCGTTATGCGGCGATATTTACTTACAGCATAAAAGACGATATTGTACGCGTAAACCGTGCAATCGGTCACAGAAACAAAGAAGTTGAATTTTATATATCGGACGTGAAGTCTGTTACCAGACAAAAACCGAAAAAAACTCCGAAAACGATATACAATATGCGTGCGAGTGTATTTTCGCCTAAAAAGGTTTGGTATGTTGTTTACGAAAAGAACAGAATAGAAAATATGCTTGTTTTTGAGCCGTCGCAGAAAATGGCTGAAAAGATTAAGAGCAGAGCGAAAAACAGCAAAGCTTAAACATTTTGGAAGGAATGGTTTTATAATATGGTAAACGTGATAGGGGTACGATTTAAGCCGGCAGGCAAAACGTACTATTTTGATCCGCTTGATTTTGATATAAAACAAGGCGACAGTGTAATTGTCGAAACTTCAAGAGGTATTGAATACGGTGAGGTCGTTATGAGCAAAAAGGCTATTGATAACAACCAATTCAAGAAACCTTTAAAGGGTGTTATCCGTATCGCAACCGAAGAAGATACCGAAAAAAGCAAAAGGAACAGAGAGCTTGAAAAAGAGGCTTACAAGATATGTTTGGAGAAAATTCAAAATCACAAGCTTGAAATGAAGCTTGTCGAAGTTGAATACACATTTGACGGAAACAAGATTTTATTCTATTTTACCGCGGACGGAAGAATTGACTTCCGTGAACTTGTAAAAGACTTGGCTATGGTCTTTAAGACAAGAATTGAACTTCGTCAAATCGGCGTCAGAGATGAGGCGAAAACTCTCGGAAGTATCGGTGTATGCGGCAGAGGTTTATGTTGCAGTCAGTTCCTCGGTGAGTTCGCTCCGGTGTCTATAAAAATGGCAAAGGAACAGGGACTTTCACTTAATCCGACTAAAATTTCGGGTGCTTGCGGACGTCTTATGTGTTGTTTGAAATATGAACAGGATACATATGAGGAACTTTTAAAGGTTACACCGAAACAGGGTGCTATCGTAAAAACTCCCGAAGGTACGGGCAGTGTTGAATATGTCAGCTTGCTTAAAGGTCTGGTTAAAGTTAAACTTGACGACGAAAACGAAAAAACTTTAAAAGAGTTTAACGTTGCGGACGTTAAAGTTCTCAAAAAAGGCAAAAACAACGAGCCTTCAGAGGAAGAAATCGGTGAGTAAAATATTTTGAAAAACTATTGAAGTATATCAATTTTCGTGTTATAATCATATCAGCAATATCAAATGAGGAGGTGTATTTCAATGGCATATAAGATTTCTGATGCTTGCATTTCATGCGGTGCTTGCGCTGCTGAATGTCCTGTAAGTGCAATCAGCGAGGGCGACGCTCAATACGTTATAGATGACGCTACTTGTATCGAATGTGGTGCATGTGCCGGTGTCTGTCCGGTAGGCGCTCCTGCACAAGCGTAATTAAAAATGAACTGAGAAGGTGTTGTATAAGAGAAATCTTTGCAACACCTTTTTACATTATATAAATTTATGGAGGGGTAAGGCTATGAAAAGAGTTACGCTTATAATAACTGCAGTTTTGACGGTTCTTATGCTTACGGCGTGTTCTTCAAATAAGGTGGTTTATGAAAGTAATACCGAAAGTCAAGGGGGTAACAAGGCTTGGACTGTTCTTATATATATGTGCGGCGGTGACGATGAATCCGTAAACGGTGATTATTCAAAAAAACTTGATGAAATTATGAATGTAAATTATTCGGACAATATAAATGTCATTGTGCAAACAGGCGGCAGCAGTAAGTGGCACACTAAGAATATATACAGCGATTATTGTCAGAGATTTAAAGCCGATAAGAATAAACTTTATCTTGAGGATCAGTCTATGGCGGCAAATATGGGTGACTACAATACTCTTGCTAATTTTATATCGTGGGGCACGTCAAAGTATAAAGCAAACCATTATATGCTTATTTTATCAGGTGCAGGCGGCGGATTGATAAACGGTATGGCTTATGACGAGCTTAACGGCAACGACAGCCTTAATCTTGAAGAAATTTCATACGGAATCAGTGCGGCGGGCGTGAATTTTGATATGCTGTCTTTCGATTCGTCACTTATGGGAAGTCTTGAAATTGCGGCGGAGATGTCTATGTGTGCCGATTATATGACTGCACCGCAGGACGTTATCGGAAATGATGAATGGAATTATGAATATGTTTTACAGTATTTGTCCGACAATCCGTCAACTGATTCTAAAGGTATCGGTGAGGCAGTGTGTGACGGATATTATGCAAAGTGTGAAGAAAAAGGCACTGACAAAGACGCGGCAATGTCTTGCGTTGCTTTAGACAATATGTCTACGCTTAATCAGGCGTTTGACGGTATGGCAGGCGATATGCTTACCGCAACGGACAGCCTTTTAAATTATGTCAATCTTTCAAAGGCGATAAGCGGTGTACAGCTTTACGGCGGTGCAACGGTTGATGAGGGATTTTCAAATTCTGTTGATTTAGGCGATATGGCGGTTAAAACAAGTGAATTTGTCGGAAACACGTCGGACGTGCTTATTAACACGTTAAATGAAACCGTTTTATACAGAGTGTGCGGTGAGAGAAAAGCTAATTCAACAGGTCTTGCACTATATTATCCGCTTTGGGAAAACAATGACGAACTTCAAGAGTATATGGAGATTTCAAACAGTGTTAAATATAAAGAATTTCTACGCAAGATATGTACCGGGTGCAATGTAGAAGATTCCTCAAATACAGAAGATTTTAATTCTTCTTGGGCGTGGAATACATATAATCAAGATATGCAGACTATGGAATATAAGACTATTTTGGACGGCAATTCATATGAACTGAATATTCTCGGCAATATGGATATGTTCAAAAGTGTGGATATAAACGTGTATAAGGCGGATAAAAAGAGCGGAAACTATACATATATAGGTAAATACAGCGATTTGGACGGTGACTGGGACGCAGGTATTTTTAAAGATAATTTTAACGGCAAAATGCTTAGATTATGCGGTAAAAATATATCGGTTAATCTTGTCGGAAAATATGACGGTTACGAGATTTATTCGGCACCGATTATATTAAACGGCAAAAGAAGCAATGTTCGCATTATGCACGATACCGAAAAAGACAGTTACAAAATTATCGGTGCTTGGGGCGGTCTTGATTCGACAAACGGCAGAGCATATACGAATTTGAAAAAGATTGGTTCCTTTGATAAAATAACTCCTATTCTTGCGGTATATGACGTGGAACACAACTCAAACGACAATATAACAGGTTCATGGACTTTAAAAATGTTCGGCGGTGTGAAAAAAGCAAATATTTCAGACGGAGCTTATATTTTTGAATACGAACTTACCGACATATACGGTTTAAAACGACGCGGTACTGCGGTTAAAGCGAATGCGGGCGGCGGAAACATCAGATTTGAATAAAGAGGGCTTAACAATGAGTTATACAGAAAAGTTAATCGATTTTATCGGAAAAAGTACGGATTGTTACCATGCGGTCAAAACCGCAAAGGACAGGCTTGACGAAAACGGTTTTACGGAACTTCTTGAGGGCGACAAGTGGGATGTACAAAGCGGCGGTAAATATTACGTTATACGAAATTCGTCATCAATAATTGCGTTTGAAATGCCGAAAAAAGATTTCGGTGCGTTTATGATTTGTGCCTCTCATACCGATTCGCCGTCATTCAAGCTAAAGCCTGATTTTGAAATAAATGCGGACGGTTGTATAAAGTTGAGTGTTGAGGGTTACGGCGGTATGATAATGTCGTCGTGGCTTGACAGACCGCTGTCGATAAGCGGAAGAATTGTTACGGCAAAGAACGGTAAGGTTGAAACGAAACTTGTCAATATAGACAGGGATTTGCTTGTTATTCCGTCACTTGCAATTCATATGAGCAGAGATATTAACAAGGGTTATGAATTTAATATAAGACGTGATATGTGTCCGATAGCGTCGGAGAAAAACGGCAGAATTGAGGATATTATTGCAGAAAATGTCGGAGTAGATAAAGAGGAAATATTGGGTTTTGATTTGTCGCTTTACAATCGTATGCGCGGTACTGTTTTGGGCGCAGACGGAGAATATTTTTCTGCACCGCGAATTGATGATTTACAGTGTATGTACAGTACACTTGAGGGATTTTTAAATTCCGAAAGTGATGATAATGTAAATGTTTTCGCCGCGTTTGACAATGAAGAAGTCGGCAGCGGTACAAAGCAAGGTGCTAAATCGTCATTTTTGCGTGATGTGCTTGAAAGAATTTGCAATAATTCGGAAACGTACAAAAGAGCCGTTGCTAAAAGCTTTATGTTATCGTGCGACAATGCTCATGCGGTGCATCCGAATTTTGCGGACAAGTCGGACGCTACAAACCGTGTGTATATGAACGGCGGTATTGTGATTAAGTACAATGCAAATCAAAGATACACCACTGATGCGGTATCGGAGGCGGTTGTTAAGTATGTGTGCAAAAATGCAGGCGTGCCGTATCAGATGTATGCAAACAGAAGTGATATTCCGGGCGGTTCAACGCTTGGAAATCTTTCAAATGAAAAGGTTTCACTGAATACCGCAGACATAGGTCTTGCACAGCTTGCCATGCACTCGTCATACGAAACGGCGGGAAGTCGTGACACGGAATATATGGTGAAAATGATAAAAGAATTTTATAAAACGGAAATTGTGCTTTAATGTTGTATTCAGCTTGACATAGCACAGGATATTTTATATAATAAATAAGATAAGTTAGTATAAAAACAAAGGAGAATAGATAAATTATGAAATCAATGGGCGTAAATGAGATTCGTGAAAAGTTTCTTAGCTTTTTTGAATCAAAAGGTTGTTTAAGACTTGGAAGTTTTCCGCTTATACCGAAGAATGACGCAAGTTTGTTACTTATAAATTCGGGTATGGCACCTATGAAACCTTGGTTCCAAAACCCTGAAACAGCACCTAAAAGACGAGTTACGACTTGTCAGAAATGTATCAGAACAGGTGATATTGAAAATGTCGGTAAGACTGCACGTCACGGCACTTTCTTTGAAATGCTCGGTAACTTCTCTTTCGGAGATTACTTTAAAAAAGAGGCAACTGCTTGGGCGTGGGAATTCTTCACAAAGGTTATGGAAATTCCTCAGGAACGTCTTTGGATTTCAGTGTATGAAGAAGATGACGAGGCAAGAGATATTTGGGTAAATGAAGTTGGCGTTGACCCTACTCACATCGTTAAGCTTGGTAAAGAGGACAACTTCTGGGAACACGGTACAGGTCCTTGCGGTCCTTGTTCGGAAATATATTTTGACCGCGGCGAAGAATACGGCTGCGGTGAGCCCGGCTGCGGTGTCGGCTGTGAATGTGACAGATTTATGGAAGTTTGGAATCTTGTATTTACGCAGTTCGACAAAGACGAGGACGGCAACTATAACCGTTTACCGAATCCTAACATTGATACGGGTATGGGTCTTGAAAGACTTGCCGTTGTTATGCAGGGTGTTGACAATCTTTTTGAGATTGACATTGTTCAAGACGTTATGAAACATATTTGCCGTATCGCAAATATTGAATACAAAAAGGACGATAAAAAAGACGTTTCTCTAAGAGTCATAACCGACCATATCAGAAGTACGGTTATGATGGTTTCAGACGGTGTTATTCCGTCAAATGAGGGCAGAGGTTACGTTCTTCGCCGTCTTTTAAGACGTGCCGCAAGACATGGCAAATTACTTGGTATAAACAAGCAGTTCTTGTTTGAAGTTGCAGATACTGTAATTGAATGTTCAAAGGGTGCTTATCCGGAACTTGATGAAAAGAGAGATTATATCAGAAACATAATCAAGAAAGAAGAAGAACGCTTTGACGCTACAATCGACAACGGTCTTAACGTACTTAACGGATATATTGAGGCAGCTCAAAAAGAGGGCAGAAAAGAGCTTACCGGTAAAGAGGCATTTAAACTTCACGACACATATGGTTTCCCTGTTGACCTTACATTAGAAATGGCTGAAGAAAAAGGTCTTGAGGTTGACATTGACGGCTTTAACAAAGCTATGCAGGAACAAAAGGATAAGGGAAGAAGTAATTGTGGTATCGGTTCAAGCTGGGACGGCAACGAAACATTTGAATTTGAAAATGCAGAGCCGACTGTATTTGTCGGTTACGATACACTTGAAACAGACGCAAAAGTTGTCGGCATTGTTGTTGAGGAAGAGGGCGTTTGTGATACAATAATCGAAAATCAAAAGGGATTTATCGTTACAGACAAAACTCCTTTCTATGCTGAAATGGGCGGTCAGGTAGGTGACATCGGTACTATCACAATAAACGGTAAGGCTGCAAATGTTGTTAATACAACAAAGACAGAGGACGGTTATTATCTTCACGAAACAGAAGTTCAGCTTACACCGATTAAGGTTGGCGATACAGTTACAATGTCTGTTGACAAGGTTCACAGAACAGACGTTTGCCGTAACCATACTGCAACTCATATTCTTGACAAGGCACTTCGTGATGTACTTGGTTCACACGTTGCGCAAGCAGGTTCGCTTGTTGAAAGTGACAGACTTCGTTTTGACTTCTCTCACTTTGAGGCTATGACAACTGAACAGATCAAACAGGCTGAAGATATTGTTAATGAGAAAATTCTTGAAAGCATTGATGTGACTGTACAGGAATTGCCGATTGAAGAAGCTAAAAAGCTTGGCGCTATTGCATTGTTCGGAGAAAAGTACGGTGATGTTGTAAGAGTTGTTTCTGTCGGCGATTACAGTGTTGAATTCTGTGGCGGTACTCACCTTACAAATACTGCTCAATGCGGTTTGTTTAAGATTATTTCTGAAAGCGGTGTTGCGGCAGGTGTAAGACGTATTGAGGCTGTGACTGGTAAGGGTGTGCTTGAATATATCAATAACAGTGACAGACTTATTGAAAAGACTGCGGCTGCGTTAAAGATTAATCAAATTAATGAAATTGATCACAAGGCTGAAAGCGTTATGGCACAGTGCCGTGAGCTTGAAAAGGCTGTTGATTCGTTTAAGGAAAAAATGGCTGCCGCAAAGGCAAACAACATTATGACAGGTATTAAGCATATCGGCGAAATCAGCTTGATTACCGCACAGGTTGACGGTATGGGTGCTGATGAAATGAAGTCTATGGCTGATAAGATTAAGGCGGAAGTTCCGAACAGTGTTGCTGTTATGGGTGCTGAAACTGACGGTAAGATTACGTTTGTTGCTATGGCGTCAAAGGAGGCTGTTAAGCTGGGCGTTCATTGCGGTAAGATTATTAAGGATATTACGGCTGTTGCAGGCGGCCGCGGCGGCGGTAAGCCTGATATGGCGCAAGGCGGCGGCAGTGACGCGAGCAAGATTGATGACGCGTTGGCTAAGGTTGACGAAATCGTTGCGGAACAGATTAAGTAATTGAGAATAGCGTAAACGGTTTGGACTATTGTATTGTAGGGGCGACCATTGGTCGCCCGCAATGTTGAGGTATTAAAAGGGCGGCCGATGACCGCCCGTACGAAAGATATAATAGATAAGAGAGAAAAGATAATAGAGAATAGATATGAGTCACCACTCCGGCACTGCGTGCCACCTCTCCTTAAGGAGAGGCAAAAAGGCTCCCAAAGAGGGGAGTTGTCGGCAAAGCCGACTGAGGGGTGGTGTGAAATACAAAGGAGTGAATAAAATGGATTGTTTATTCTGCAAAATAATTGACGGAGAAATTCCGTCAAATAAGGTATATGAAGATGATATGATGTTAGCATTCCGTGACATCAATCCGCAAGCACCGGAGCACATTGTTATTGTGCCGAAGTGTCACATTGCAAGTGCGAATGAAATTAATGCGGAAAACGTAAAGTATGTTGCGGCTATATGGGAAAAGATACCGCAGATTGCGTCTGAATTGGGATTTGCCGAAAACGGTTACAGAGTTGTAAACAACTGTGGCGAGGACGGCGGTCAGACTGTTCCGCATTTACATTTTCACCTTATGGGCGGTAAGAAGTTTACGGACCTTTAATAAGAAAATTAAATCTGTCGGAAAAATACCGACACGATAGCAGAGGTCGAGAAATTAGTTCGGATTTTGTGAAAATGAACTCGTCGGCGTACATGGGTACGTTAGAGTTTATTTTCGCAAAAAGTGCACAGGCAAGCCGTATATCGAAGATAGGCTTGCCTGTTATTTTTTATAGCTATAAATTAAATTATAAAATATAAAAATAATATCTTGCACGTTCCGGACAATTTGTCGACAATCTGACTGCCGTTTTAAACGGCAGTTTTTTTTGTCAAAAAACGGTTTACTTTTGTATATCTTTATTATATAATAATATAATAGGATTAGTTTAATTAGGAGGAAATTAAGAATGGGAAAACTATTTGGAACGGACGGTATAAGAGGTATCGCCAACAAAGACCTTACTGCCGAATTGGCTTTTAAAACAGGTCAAAGCGGTGCATATGTGCTTACAAAACATTCTTCAAAAAGACCGAGAATACTTATTGGTAAAGATACAAGAAAATCAGGTGATATGCTTGAGGCGGCTCTTACTGCCGGACTTTGTTCGATGGGCGCAAAGGTTATTCCTTTGGGTGTAGTTCCTACACCGGCTGTTGCATATCTTACAAGATACTACAAGGCTGATGCAGGTGTTGTTATCTCTGCATCTCACAATCCATGCGAATACAACGGTATAAAGTTCTTTAACAGTGACGGATACAAGCTAAGTGACGGAATTGAAAACGAAATTGAAAGTTATATACTTGGTGAAAAGGCGATCGAAGAATTGCCTACTCACGGCAAAGTCGGTTATGTAAGTGCTAACCACAACGCTGTTGAGGATTATGTTGCGTTTGCTGTTTCTACGATTGACTGCCGTCTTGACGGTATGAAAATCGCTGTTGACTGTGCAAACGGTGCAAGTTATGAAACTGCTTTCAAAGCTCTTAACAAGCTTGGTGCAAACGTTGAGGCTATACACAACACTCCTGACGGTGTAAACATCAATCATATGTGCGGTTCTACTCATATGGAAAGTTTACAGGCTTACGTTACTTCAATCGGTGCGGACATCGGTATAGCTTTTGACGGTGACGCGGACAGAATGTTGGCTGTGGACGAAAACGGCAAGCTTATTGACGGTGACCAGATTATGGCGGCTTGTGCAAAGTTTATGCGTGATAACGGTACATTGAAGCAAAATACTCTTGTTGCAACGGTTATGAGTAATCTTGGCTTATTTATGGCAGGTGAAAAAATCGGTATCAACATTCCGCGAACAAAAGTAGGTGACAGATATGTACTTGAAGAAATGCTTGCAAAGGGTTACAATATCGGCGGTGAACAATCCGGTCACATCATTTTCCTTGACCACAACACAACAGGTGACGGTCTTGTAAGTGCTTTGCAATTCTTATCGGTACTTAAAAAGACAGGTATGAAAGCGTCTGAGGCGGCAAGCATTGTAACGGTTATGCCGCAAGTGCTTAGAAATGCCGTTGTAAAACTTGAAAATAAAAACAGTTATATGGAAAATGAAGAAATAGCTGCGGCTTGCAAGGCTCTTGAAGATGAATTTGCCGGCGAGGGCAGAGTCCTTATCAGACCTTCGGGTACTGAACCGCTTGTTCGTGTTATGATTGAGGGTAAGGACGAAGAATACATCACAAAGAAAGCTGAGGAACTTGCAGAACTTATTGAAAAAATCTTGGGATAAAAGTGGTTGTAAGAAATATGGATAAAATAATTTCACTAATGATAACTGCTGTTATGACTGTTACGTCGTGCAGTTTTAAAGGTGAAAATCCGCTTGACGGCAAAAGAATTGCGTTTATTGGTGACAGTATCAGTTACGGCACTAATTGGCAAGGCGGTTACGGCAAGTTGATTGGGGAACAATATAATATGAATGTTACAAATGTCAGCAAGGGCGGTGCTACTCTTGCTGACAATGTGCATTGGTCGGAAAATTCAGACGGTTACAGACCGTATATTACGGATATGCTCGATAACCTTGACGGCGATTATGAATATATCATTGCTGAGGGCGGTTTGAATGATTTTTGGGGTCATTCGGAACTTGGAGAAATTACAGACGGTTTCAGCGGTGATTTTGATGAAAACACAATGACCGGCGGTATGGAAAAAATGTTTTTTGAAATTAAAAATGATTTTCCAAACGCGAAAGTAGGGTTTGTTATTACACACGATCCGTTTACATATGACGCCGAAGGTAATTTTGAATCGTATTATGAGCGTATAAAAGAAGTATGCGACAAGTGGGATGTTTCGTATCTTGATTTGTATGCAAAAAATAATTCCGATACAGGTGTAAATGTGCGTGACGATGATATGCGCAAGTTGTATTTTGGAACAGAAAGTAAGCCTGATGGTGACGGTACTCATCCGAACGAACTCGGTTATCAGGCTATTTATGTTGAGCCGATGATACCTTGGCTGAAATCTTTATAAAATGGATAGGTGAATGATGAAGGATTTAATTATAAACGGAAGCAGACAGCTTGATATACTGCTTGATGATGTGCAAGTTGATAAACTTATGGAATATGCGCGTCTTTTGGTTGAGTGGAACGAAAAGATTAATCTTACTGCGATAACAGATGATGAGGGCATTGTAACAAAACATTTTCTTGACTCGCTGACCGCAATAAAGACTGGATATGTCAAGGGAAAAGTGATTGACGTCGGAACAGGTGCAGGTTTCCCCGGACTTGTGCTGAAAATCGCAAAGCCTGAAATTAAGCTGACTTTGCTTGACAGTCTTAACAAGCGAATTAACTTTTTAAAGGACGTTTGTGAAAAGGTTGATATAAATGATGTAGAATTTGTCCATTTGCGTGCGGAGGACGGCGGTAAAAACAGAGATTACAGAGGTAAGTTCGATACCGTTGTGTCGCGTGCGGTGGCTAATTTGACTGTGCTTTCGGAGTGGTGTATTCCGTTTTTGAAACAAGGCGGTTACTTCCTTGCTTTGAAAGGTCCGTTGGCAGAGCAGGAAGTAAAGGACGCTAAACGTGCCATAAAAATACTCGGCGGACAGATTGAGGACATTGTTGAGGCGGAAATTCCGTTCACCGAATTGAAACACAAGATAATAGTTATAAAAAAAGTAGGACAAACTCCGCTTAAATATCCGAGAAAACCGGGTATTGCAACAAAAACTCCTATCGGAACTTGTTATAATTTGGTGAAATAAAAAAATAAAATTGAATATTGTCGAATTATAATTGCAAAAAGTACTTGCAATATGGAAATATTGTGCTATAATAGTAAATGTAAGGCAGATAGTATCAATACGGTACATTTCTAACAAGGTTTCCCCAAGGCCTTGTTCTACCCCCAAAATGTCTTACACCTTCCACCACCGAGGGTAAACAGCGATAATGTTGTTACATCAAGTGTAAACATCAATGCCGAACATTATCGCTGGTTACTCTTTTTAATTTCAGGGAAATTAAAAAGAGTACTAATCGATTACCTTGCGTGTGGATATATTTTTTAACCATTCAGTGTAAAATAATGTAAAATAGCGTAGGAGAAATTTCCATGATTAGTTTCCTTAGAAAATCAACGGTACAAGATAAAATGCGGATTGTATCACTTCCGCTTTATATGATAGCACCAAATCCTAATCAGCCGAGAAAATATTTTGAACCGCAAGCTATGGAGGAATTGAAAAATTCTATAATGGAATACGGTTTAATTCAGCCGGTAACAGTACGCAGGCGCAGCGGTGAATACGAGCTTGTAGCAGGTGAAAGACGTTTTCGTGCTGCACAAATGGCGGGACTTGACGAAATACCGGCGGTTATAATTGAGGCTGACAATGATAAATCGGCAATTTTGGCTTTACTTGAAAATTTGCAGAGAGAGGATTTATCGTTTTTTGAGATAGCGGAAAGTTATAAAAGTCTTATTCGTGAACAGGGACTTACACAAACGGAGTTGGCTTTGAAAGTCGGAAAAAGTCAAGCATCGGTTGCAAACAAAATACGATTATTAAAACTACCTCCGCTTGTGAAAAAATTAATAAGAGATTACGACCTTACGGAACGTCACGCGAGGGCTTTGCTGTTGCTTAACAATGAAGAAAAACAGCTTGAGGCTGTCAAACTTATTTGCCGTGACAATATGAATGTTACACAAGCAGAAGAACTTGTACGCACCATGAATATTCCGAAACCGAAACCTATCAATGATCTTCGCATAACAACTGCAAAAGATGTTAAAGTATTCAAAAACACCGTAAAACGTGCAGTTGATTTGATGAAAAAAAGCGGCATAGACGCAAGAATCGAAGAAAATTCTTTTGAATGGGGAACGGAATACATAATTAAAATAAAAAAGACTGACAAAAAATAAATGTTTACATTACCTCCTTTGCGGTATATAATAAGCAAAAGGAGGTTTTTTAGTGTGGGAAAATCAATAAAACTTGTTGCATTTGATATGGACGGAACTGTTTTGGACAGTAAACTGCGTTTGCCGAAAGGTCTGTTTGAAATGATTGAATCACATCCCAACGTGAAATTTGTTGTCGCAAGCGGCAGGCAGTATTACAGTCTTTTGAATATATTTAATCCGATTAAGGATAAATTGATTTTTATTTCTGAAAACGGCGGAATTATAATGGAAAAGGACAAGGTTATTCATATTATGCCCATTCCTGATGCTAAGGCATTGGAAGTGCTTGATTTGGTGAGTGAGGACAAAGGGATTTATCCTGTGCTTGGGTGCGAAAAGACATCTTATATAGAAAACCCGCCTGAATATGTTATGAACGATGTCGCACAATATAATGTGCGTTTGGAAACTGTTGATGACATAAAATCGGTGGTGGGCAAGGATAATATTTTAAATATTGCGCTTTACTGCCACAAAAGAGCAAAGGATAATATACTTCCCAAACTCGCGGATATAAGCGGTGATTTGAAAGCTGTTTTATCGGCGGAAAGTTGGGTTGATGTTATTAATGCAAATGTAAATAAGGGCAACGCAATTAAGGTTATTCAGGAAATTTACGGTATTTCGCCCGAAGAATGTGTTGCGTTCGGTGATTATATGAATGATTATGAAATGCTCCAAAATTGCGGCGAAAGTTACGCCATGGAAAATGCACACGATGAAATTAAAAAAGTTGCAAAATACATCGCACCGTCAAATGATGATGAGGGTGTAATGCAGGTATTAAAGAAAATATTGTGATGAAACTAAAAAAATCCGTCATTTGACGGATTTTTTGCGTACAAATAAAAGGTATGTATAAAATACCTTTTATTTGATTAAAGCGTTTTAATATATGTTTTTGCAAACTCCTCTAAAAGTTCGTCACGTTCTATTTTAACAATCAGACCTCTTGCACCGTTATAGCTTGTTATGTAGGTCGGGTCGCCTGAAAGGATATATCCTACTATTTGGCTGATAGGATCATAGCCTTTGATTTTCAGTGCCTCATATACTTTGGCAACTATTTCTCTGACTTCCTTTTCCTTATCAAACTCAAGGTTGATTTTCATTGTTTCGTTAAATTCCATGATATTCACCCTTTCTGCTAAAAATAGCATATCATTTATTTATAGCATAGTACAAATACAATAAAATTGCAAGTGCTTTAGCTAAAATTTTATAATAAATTAATATTTATACATTATTTAATCGAGTTCAAACAGATTGTCAACGTTATTGACAGGTCCGACTGCTGAAATACACATAGTCGAACTGTCGAGAACTCTGTCTATTATTTCAGCAACCGAATCGGCATTTACTGCGTCGATTTTTTTCAGTGCTTCTTCCTGCGTGTATATCGGTTTATTCAAAAGCAATGAGCGACCTGCGCCTTGCATTCTTGCGCCTGTGCTTTCGCTTGAAAGTATATAATTACCTTTAAGCTGTTCTTTTGCTTTTGTGATTTCTGCTGATGTCAGCTTATTGCGTTTAATCGTATTGATTTCTTTTGAAATAAGATGTGCGACTTCGCCAAGACTCTCGGGACTCATTCCGGCAGAAATATCAAATACGCCCGTATTGATATACGCACTGTGTCCCGCACTTATCGAATACACCAAACCACGCTGTTCGCGTATGTTTTGGAACAATCTTGACGACATTCCGCTGCCGAACACGTTGTTAAACACAAGCAGACTGTACACCGATTCGTCCATAACATCAATGCCTTTGAACGTTGCGACAAGCTGGACTTGTTCAATATCTTTTTCTTTTACAATATTATTCTTGCTTATATAAGGTGCGTCGGGAAGATACGGTTTTGTGTCAAGCATTTTTTTTGTACCGAAATACTTTTCAAGAAGTTCAAAAAACGTATCGTCAAAATTTCCTGATACTGATATTATAGTATTCGCACTTGTATAATGATTATTCATATAGTTTCTCATTATATCCGGCGTTATGCCGTCAAGACTTTCATATGTGCCGAGAATCGTTCTGCCCATAGGTGTGTCGCCCCACGCGGCGTATGACGAAAGGTCATACACAAGATCTTCCGGACTGTCCTCATACATACGGATTTCTTCTTTTATAACCTGTCTTTCAAGTGCCATATCATCAGGTGAAAGACTCGGATTATAAAGCATATCCGAAAGAATTTCAAGTGCAATCGGAATATGCGAATCAAGTGTTTTTGTGTAAAAACAAGTATATTCACGCGAAGTAAATGCGTCAAGCTGACCGCCGACCGAATCTATTTCGTGTGCAATTTGTGCCGCCGACCGATTTTTCGTTCCCTTAAAAAGCATATGCTCGATAAAATGAGAAATTCCGTTTACTTCTTTATTTTCATATCGTGAGCCGTTGCCTACCCATACTCCGATTGAGATTGACTTTAGGTAATCAATCTTTTCGGCAACTACTTTTATACCGTTTGAAAGTGTTTTATATTGATACAATATTATACTCCTTTATCATATATATTATTAGACGTAAATTTATACTGATTTGTTCCAAATTCGACTAAAATTTTCGCTTTATCTCGCGTACCAAGCCGAATACACGAATACGTGTAACATCTTCGTTTTCAAAACGTCTGACAGGGTACATTGGGTTTATGGAGTGAAGTTCGATAAAATCAGGTCCGTATACGATTTTCTTTACAACGCCGTCCTCTTCATCTATCATAACAACCGCATAACTGCCACTGTCAACCGACGACTGACATCTGACAAGCACAAGGTCGCCCTCCATAAAAAGCGGATACATACTGTCACCGACAACACGGAGAAAAACGAACGGTTCGTCACCGCGAACGTCATTTTTATTGACAGGTTCGTAATCTGTGATATTAGTTTCGGCAAAGCAGCTCAGACCTGCCGCAACTCTGCCGATTATCGGAATATTTACATAGTTTGACGTATCGGCTACTTCAACATTATTCGGCATATCCTCCCAACCGAGAAGATATTCGGGGGAAGTATCAAGACATTGTGCAAGCTTTATAAGCGAGTCGCGTTTTATGTTTTTTACTGTCCCTTTTTCGTATTTTTGGATTGCCGCTTTTTGCACACCGATTTTTGCTCCAAGCTCCTCCTGGGTTAAATTATGCTCTTTTCTGAGCATTTTAATTCTTTCGCCCGTAGTCATTTTAATCACCAAAATCTTTCTAATCATATTTCGTAACTGATTATATAGTATCATATTTTGAAACTTTTTGCAAGCATTGTACATAAAAGTATCTAAAAAGTAAACAAAACGTTGTTAAAAGTATCCTAAAAAGAAATTTATACTTGACAAAAGTATCTTAATGAGATATAATAACAGTGTCTTAAAGAGATGGCCAAGTGATTGGCATATATTTTTTAACAATAAAGTATCTTAAAAAGATAGAAAGGAGTGCTTATGATTTATTCAAATGATGATCCAATGGCAATTTTGGCAATGGAAATTTCAAGGACGGATAATTACGGTGAGTATGACTCATATGACGGGGAAACGGTATGTCCCGTATGCGGTGCTTTTGAACTGGAACATTACTATATCAATGATGATGAAGAATGTGTCGGCTGCAGTGAATGTGTCAGAAAGTCGGACGTTATGTATTGATGAAAAATCAATATTAAATGAAAAAGAGGGTGATTAAATTGGGCATTGCAAATGAAGGGGAAATTCTTGAATTTCTAACGTACATAATGCGTCGCGAAGATGAGGAAATTCGTATGGCGGATTCATTTAAAGCGGCGGAGCTTTTGGGTAAGCATTACGGAATGTTCGGAGGCAAGAGCGAAAGCGGAGGCGGTGATGTTATAATCGTCGATAATATCGAAAAAGCCGAACAAATCAAGGAGCGGAAAAATGCAGTGCAGTCTTGACAGGCTGATAGCACCGTCTTTCTACAAGGTGCATAACTCTATTGAAGATTATACGCATTTTTGGCTTTGCGGCGGTCGTGGGTCGACTAAATCAAGTTTTGTGAGCGTTGAAATTATACTCGGTATTATGAAAAATGCCGATACAAATGCGGTTGTACTGCGTAAGGTCGGTGCTTACTTAAAAGACAGCGTATTCTCTCAGCTTGAATGGGCGATTGAAAAGCTCGGCGTATCGGATATGTGGGATATAAAGGCGAGTGTGCCGGAAATGGTCTACAAAAAAACAGGTCAGAAAATACTGTTTCGCGGTGCGGACAAGGTGCAGAAATTGAAATCCACAAAGGTTACGCACGGATATATTCGATATATTTGGTATGAGGAGTTAGACGAGTTTTGCGGTATGAAAGAAATCCGCTCGATAAATCAGTCGATGATGCGTGGGGGTGAAAAATTTACCGTATTTTATTCGTACAATCCTCCGCAAAACCGACGCAGTTGGGTAAACCGTGAGGCACTCAAAAAGCGTGATGATATGCTTGTGCATAAGAGTACATATCTTGATGTACCGAAAAACTGGTTGGGAGAACAATTTTTTTTGGAAGCGAAGTATCTTAAAAAGCTACATATTAATCAGTATAATCACGAATATCTCGGCGAAGTGACGGGAACAGGCGGTGAAATTTTTGATAATCTTGAAGTTGTAAAACTTAGCGATGAGGAAGTAAAAAGTTTTGACAATATTAAATGCGGTGTCGATTTCGGTTTCGCGGCAGATCCGTTTGTGTATGTGGTGTGTTTTTATCACAACAATAAGTTGTTTATCTTTGACGAAATTTATGCGAAAGGGATGACAAATCACAATGCGGCTGAAAAGATTTTTGAAAAAGGGTTTGCTAATAAATTGATTGTATGCGACAGTGCTGAGCCGAAAAGTATCAATGATTTGCGAATGTTCGGTTTGCGTGTCCGCGGTGCAAGGAAAGGTCCGGACAGTATCGAGTACGGTATCAGATTTTTGCAGAGTCTTGAAAAAATCGTGATTGATCCTGAAAGGTGTCCGAATGTCGCAAGAGAATTTTCGGAATATGAGCTTGAACGCGATACGGACGGTGAATTTAAGTCGGTTTATCCCGACAAGAACAATCACACCATTGACGCGGTACGTTATGCACTTGAGGACGAAATCGCAAAGAAAAAAGCGAGGGTAATTAAAAGGAGTGAACTTGATTTATGATAATTGACGAGGATATTTTAAAGGACGGTATAGACGAGGTGTTGCTTGCTAAGCTGATTGGGAAACATTCGCTTGAACAGGAGCGATACGAAAAACTTTACAACTATTATATCGGCAAACACGCAATTTGTGAACGCAGACGTTCAAGCGACAATATCGCGAACAACAAAATTGTGTGCAATCACGCGAAGTATATCGTGGATATTGCAAAAAGCTATCTTGTAGGCAATCCTGTGGCGTACAGTTGTTCGGACGGATACGACATTGAGGCGGTTAAAAATTGTTTTGCCGTTCAGGATATGCCGAGTTTGGACGCGGAATTTGAAAAGACAATGAGCATTTTCGGTAAAGCTTATGAATTGGTTTATGCGGACGAGCAATCACAGCCTAAAAGTGTATGCTTGCCGCCGAGCAACACGTTTATTGTGTACGGTGCGGGCGTTGGCGAAACTGCACTTTACGGCATACATTATTACAAAAAGCGTGACATTGACGGCACGGTTACAGGTGTTTGCTGTATTGTGTGTGACAGGGAGATGATTTATACATATGAAAACACTGCGGACAGTTTTTTGCATATGACTATGACAAATTCTCAGCACCACTATTTCGGTAAAATGCCTATGGTGGAGTATCGCAACAACGAAGAAAAGCAAGGTGATTTTGAACAGATGATTCCGCTGATTGACGCTTACAATATTTTGGAGTCGGACAGAGTTAATGACAAGGAACAGTTTGTTGACGCATTCTTATTCCTTACTGGTATCGACCTTGACAGTGAGCAGGCAAAAAAACTTAGAGAAGAACGCATTTTGATGGGATATGAGGGTGCGGCGGCTCAATATCTTTCAAAGGTTATGTCCGAAAGTGACATTGAAGTGTTAAAGGACAGTCTGAAAAGCGATATTCACAGATTTTCTATGATTCCCGATTTATCAGACCAGACGTTTGGTACAAATTTATCGGGTGTCGCGATTAAGTATAAGCTTATGGGATTTGAACAGCATGTCAGAAATAAGGAGCGATACTTTACGAAAGCTTTAAAGCAGAGATTTGAATTGTATGTTAATTTTCTGTCGCTAAAAGGTGCTATGGAGTATGTGCCTATACATCGCATTGATGTTGTGTTTACGAGAAATTTGCCTGTTAATGAGTTGGAGATTTCACAGATGGTAAACAACTTAGTCGGTATTGCGTCAAGCGAAACTCTTTTATCACAGCTTTCATTTGTGGGCGATCCGAAGGAAGAGGCACAGCTTGCCGCAAAAGAAAAAATGCTTGGCGAAAAATTAAAATATGTACAGGAATAATTCAAGAATAAAAAACATAGTGATTTATTTTAATGTAAAGAAAGGAAAAAAGTATGGACGAAAAGAAGAAACAGGGGACACTAAACGGTGACACGAAAAACGAAAACGGGGGACATAAAAACGATGAACTGAAAAATCTCATTGCAGGCTATGTTGCGGAGGCGATTAAAAACGAAAAAGCAACGTGGGAAAAAGATTTTTCAGACAGAATCGTATCGGAAAGAGAGGACGCCGCGAAGATGGCTACAATGTCGGCAGAGGACAGAGCAAAGGCTGAAATGGACAAAAGACAAAAGGATTTTGAAAATGAAAGACAACAGTATGTATCCGAAAGAGCCGAATTTGAGGCGGCAAAGGAATTGGCGGCTCAAAATCTGCCTGTGAATTTTGCGAGAATGGTCGCAGATGCAGATAAGGACATTATGGCGGAAAATATCGAACGCTTTAAAGCAGAATATATGAAAGCAATCGAAAGCGGTTTATCCGAAAGATTGAAGGGTGTTCCGCCGAAAATTTCAAGAGAAAAAGAAAATTTAACAGACCCGTTTTTAAGCGGTTTGGGAATGTAATAAATAACGTGATTATGAAAGGATGAATACAATGGCTATAAATTATGCAAGCAAGTATGCTCAAAAAATTGATGAAAAATTCGCAAGAGAGTCTATGACTTCGGCAGCGGTAAACAATGATTACGACTTTGTCGGTGTTAAGACGGTAAACGTATATTCAGTGCCTACCGCAGTGATGAACGACTATTCGGTATCAGGCACAAGCAGATATGGTACACCGCAGGAAATCGAGAACACTGTACAGGAAATGACCATGACGCGTGACAGAAGTTTCACGTTCACTATTGACAGGGGGACATATAACGATACTCAAATGTCAAATGCGGCAGGTGCGGCACTTCAAAGACAAATCAGAGAAGTGGTTGTGCCTGAAATCGACAAGTACCGTTTTGGAAAAATTTGCGAAGGGGCAAAAACTACCGTTACAGGTAAGGTGACAAAGGCAAATGCGTATGACGCATTTTTGACCGGTGCAACAACTCTTATTGAAAATAATGTTTCGCTTGTCGGAAGTTGTGCATTTGTATCAAGTGATTTTTACAAGAACATCAAGGAGGATTCGAGCTTTATCAGAAACGGCGATATGTCGCAGGAAATTTTGATTAAAGGTCAAGTCGGAACGATTGACGGTATTCCGCTTATCGTTGTGCCGAAGTCTTACTTCCCTGAAAACGTTGAATTTATTATCACAAATCAAGCCGCAACGACTTCTCCGGTTAAATTGTCGGAATACAAAATCCACGATAATCCGCCGGGAATCAACGGCTGGCTGGTTGAAGGCAGAGTGTATTATGACGCATTTGTGCTTGAAAATAAAAAGAGTGCGATTTATGTGTTTAAAACTGCCGAATAAGAATAGGTCAGAAAGGCTGTGTTGAAAAATGGTGGACACTAAAAATGAAATTCTTGATGCGGTGAAATTACTGCTCGGAATTAAAGACAATGATAAGGACGGTGTTCTTATGCTTTTGATTGAGGATACTGTTAATTCTGTGCTGACGTACTGTCGTATTGATGTTCTGCCAAGACAGATTGTGAGCTTTATTCCGACACTTACGGTCAAGAGATATACGGCAAATCAAAACGGCGGTGTTAAGTCGGTTACGGAGGGTGAGAGGAAGGTCGAATACTCTGACGACAACTATGATTATTTGAAAGAATATGCAATACGTCTAAAGCCGTTTGTCAGCAGAAAAGTTAAAGTGCCGTCGGAGGTGATTGCCGATGATAAATCCGTTTGAACGATTTTATGACACCGAAATCGAGGTGTACGAAGTCGGTGAAAATACATATGAAAAAAAGGGTGAAAAAACACTTTTGGGGAGTGTTGTGTGTGATATTCAGCCATATGAAAATGAACTCGAAAACCGTATATACGGTTTGACCGAAAATAAAAAATATAAAGTGTTCTGTGACAAAACAGACCTTATAAAAATAGGCAGATATGCTAAATTCGGTGACGAATTCTTTGAGATTATAAAGGCTGAATGTTGGAATTTCGGTATGACGGCGATGATGCGGAGTGAGAAAAATGCAGATTGATATTAATTATGATAACGGACTTTCGGATATTGCAAATAATATAGAAAATAATTTTGCGGATATAATCGGTCAGGGTGCTCAAACGGTATGTGAAAGCGCAAAAAGTCTTTGCCCTGTCGATACGGGACGGCTGCAGTCGTCAATTAATGTACAGCCCGGCGGAAATACGGCGGTTATATCGGCTGATACGGAATATGCGGTATTTGTTGAATTCGGTACGTCGAAAATGGCGGCACAGCCGTATCTTGTGCCGGCACTTTTATCAAACACGCAAGCAATATTGTCTGCGATCGCAGAGGCGATAAAGGGGTGATTATATGATTGATATTAATGCGGAGGCTGAAAAGTCACTCAGTGATGTTAAATGCAAGGCAGTATTTCAATATCCGAAAAATTTTAATAATCTGCCGATTATAAGTTATTATACGGTGACGGAGTGCGGCGGATTTTATGCCGACAATGACGAGAGTATTCAAGACGGGCATATTCAAATTGACATATGGGCGGAAATTCCGAAAGAATGCAGTGATTTGGCGGCAGAGGTCAATGAAGTAATGACAAAGGACAGTTGGGTGAGGGAGATGTCTATGGACGTTCCCGAAAATGATAAAAAAATATATCATAAGACAATGAGATTTCAGAAGTATTTTACGTTATAAAAATATATCTCTTTAAGACAAAATATGAAAAAACGGAGGGAAAATTATGAACAAGAAACCTTTACCTACAATAGGTGTGGACAAGTATACTTTCTTTAAAGTGAATGAGGACAGCGTTAGCGGAACGGAATACGGAGAAGCGTATAATTTGAAAGGAACGGTTGAAATTGCACCGACCGACAGCGGCGGCAGTGATGTTTTTGACGCGGACAACGGTGCATATGAGGCGTCAAGCTATATCGAAAAATTGGGACACGATATAACAAATGCCGATATTCCGCCGGAGGTTGACGCAATGTGGCGTGGATTGACACGCAAAAACGGTGTGGTTGAAGTCGGAAACGCTGTTAAAACAGTATATTTCGGTGTGGCATGGAGAATTTTGAAGTCCGACGGCTCGTACCGTTATGTAAGATACTACAAGGGTTCATACAGTTTTGCATCGAACGTTGGGGGGAAGACAAAACCGTCAAGCGGAAGTATTGACAAGCAAACCGCTAAGGCAACATACACGGCGGTACAACGTGATTTTGACAACAATTATTATGCGTATTTTGATGAAAGCGATTTGCCGTCAAATATAACAAGAGATGAATTTGAAAACAAGTGGTTTACGGATATGAATTACTATCCGCAGACGGTATAAGGAGAAAATTATGCAACATACATTAACATTTGTAAAAGATAAGATTAAATACGTTTCAAAGCCGTTTGACTTTGAGGCGATGTGCATTATTAATGACGCACATAATGATGAAAATAAGAAAGGTCCGCTCAGCATTTGCAGAGATGCACTGGACTATATGTTTGAGGGTACGGACGCAACTCAGGATATTATCGATTCCGTTGACGTGAACGAACGTGCAAAGATGTGTCTTGCGCTTTGGGGTTTTTACGTTGACGCTCTTTCTTCAAAAAACGAGTAACGTCAGGCGGCAGCGGGGTGCTTAGGGACATCTATACGATGTTCCTAACGTACCACCACATACTGCCTGACGAAGTTGGCAGACAAAATCCGTGGGTACTGTTTAAAATGCTTGACGGATTGAATGAATATACAGAGGATTACGATAACGAACATTTGAGAATGTTTTACGGAGAGGAGGTATAGTTATGGCAGAGGCGGCTAATTTATCGGTCAGCATAACGGGTGACGCGTCGGGACTTATAAATGCTTTGGCAACGGCACAAAATGCACTTGCTACACTTAATTCATCGGCAGGTAAAATAATGAGTGAATTTGACGGCAAAAACGCAAAAATTAATATCACCGCAGTTGACAATACCGCAAGCGGTGTGAGTTCGGCAAGAACAAGTATAAACAGTTTGAAGGACAGAACAGTCAATGTTACTGTTAAGTACAATGTGCAGGGAATGCCGAAACTGGCAGACGGAACACAATATGCAAAAAGCGGTTTGGCGGTTGTAAATGATGAAAGGGGCGTAAGTGATCCGCGTGAGCTTATCGAGCATAACGGGCGACTTATGATGTTTAGCGGGCGTGATGTGGTTGTTCCGCTGTCGCAAGGCGACAAGGTTTATACGGCTGATGAAACAAAGGAGATAATGAACGGTATGGGTATTCCGCATTATGCGTCCGGCAAAAACAATGAAATGTTTGAAATTAAAAAGGCTGATTTAAACCATTACAAAAAAACAAACGATGTATCTCCGACAGAGGAATTAAGGCTTTGGAATGAATTGATGGAGCAATTCAGTTATGACAGCGAGGTTGTGAAAGAAATTCAAGAGGAGATTTTCGCGTCGCAGAAGAAAATTTGGAAAGAAGAAAAAAAGGCGAGTGAAACCGCACTTTCAGACTACAAAAAACATTCCGACGCTTGGATTAAATATCAGGTGCAAGTGAATGATATGGGCGTTGACGAGCAGATTGAATCGTACAAAAGACAGCTTTACAACTATAATGCTATGGTGTCGGAAATGGTTACGTCAACCGCATATTCGGCAGAGGAAATTAAAGAAATTTGGGAGGATTTCTATGAGTACAAAGCCGATGTCGATTTGAAAATCGGCAAGCTTGAGAATGAAAAGAATTATGCCGTTTATGAAAAGTGGAAAAGTGACGCGAAGAATTGGAAAAATATCCGCGATACATATGATGATTGGGACGAAACAGGCGACAGTCATATTCGGTTTTACGAACGCAGTATCGAACGTATTCAGGAAATGTATGACGGCAGTTTTGTAGGTTGGCAGGAATACAGTGACGATACTATGTATGCGGTTTTGAATTTGTATAATGCAAAAATCGAGGCAACGGACGCACTTCTTGATAAGCAAAAGGAATACATAAATAATCTGAAAGAACAGTTTTCAAGTGAAGAAAAGGCACTTGGCACGAAGTGGGAGGTTGAGGACAGGAACGAGTCGAAGTCAGAAATATCACACAAATTGAGCATATACAAAAATGCGGTTACTCAAAAAGGTATGGATACATATAAATCTTTGCAGGAGCAAATGAAAAAGATAAAACGTGAAGAGGAAATGTACAAATTACAAAAAATTCATACCGCAACTCTGACAAGTCTTGAAAACAGTTATGACACCGTTGAGGCAAATAAGAAATATCTTCTTGCAACTATCGAAAAAAACGGAATGAATATAGAAAAAATCGTGAAAAGCGTGAATTTTGACGTAAAAAATATGCAAAGTGTGATTACATCGTTGTTCAATCAGACTATAAGTGCGATAAAGTCGATTAAGGTATCGTCAAATTCTTATTCTGACAACAGAAATATCAGCATAAGAGGGGACAGCCGTGATATTTTGAACGCACTTCAAAACAGAGTCGGACTGGCTGTATCATACGGTAATTACAATTAAAGGGGGATTATATGAGGAATGGTTTTATATTTAAAGACCGTCATTCTTCCGATTTCGGTGTGACGGTGAGGACTAAATCAAGACCGATATTGCCGAGCGTAAAAGAGAATATTGTCGATTTGCCGTACCGTGACGGCGGATATGATTTTTCAAAAGCTAATCCTTTCGGACGTGAGTTTTATAATGACAGGATATTCACGGTTACGTTTAACATATATGCCGATAATCTTGCGGAAATGCAGAGGAAGCTGTCTTTGCTTTCTCTGTGGATTTGCGGTGAGGGTGAGCTGATTTTTGATGATATGCCATTTTCAAAATGGCGGGGGAAAGTGTCGGACGAGGTTATATATATGCCTGAACATAGCGGTCGTAAGGCGGTTATGGAGGTGTCGTTTAGGGCAGAACCGTTTTGTAAATGTATTTTTGATACGGAAGGCCCGGCTTTGGAAATGCCTTTTATGTTAGATGCAAATATACCTATTGATATTTCGTGTTTGTTTAAATTTAATATTTCCGGCAGCGGTGATATAAGTGTATACAATTTCGGTGACAGACCTGTAAGACCGATTGTAAAGCTTGGAGCGAGTGCAAGAAATGTAACGCTGTCTATGAACGGCAAATCGCTTGCGTTTATGTCAAACGGTCAGACAACTATTGATTTTGAAAAACAAAATGTCAAAAATACAAGCGGAAATATATTGGTGTCGGGTGAGTTTTTTGAATTTCCGTCGGGAAGAAGCAAGCTTCATATCGTAAATTCAAACACCCAAAATATGACGGTCGAAATTTCATATACGCCGTATTTTATGTATGGTGAACATTTTGACGACTTGGAATGGGGTGACGGAAATGCTTAGAATATTACCGTATAACAGTGTCACGTTTGACAAGGGGATTGTAATCGATGACGCGTATAATGTGCGTGTTACGTATGAAATAAACGGTGAACGCAGGCTTGATTTTTCGCACCCGATAAATGAGAAGTCGGAAATTATAAGTGAAAACAAAATCGTTGTATGCGAGGGTCAGGCATACAGAATTATAAAGGTGTCAAAAACAATCGGTGAAAAGAATTTTATTGTGGCGGAATGCAGTCACGTCTATAATGCGGACGCATCGAACATACATATTCAAAATATTCCCGATTTAATCGGAAAAACTCCGTCTTATGTTTTGGGGCAGATATTTAAAAATACGAAGTTTTCGATTATGACGGACAGTGAATTGACAAAAGTCGGATTGAAACGAGTTGATTACAGCGGTTTTAAAGTTGATTTCTTTTCTATGGATAAGACCAATCCGTATGAGGCGGTTAAGGCTCTTATCGAAAACTGCGGTAAGGGCGAGATTTATGCCGACAATTACAAGATTGCCCTTGTGGAGCGTATAGGCGGTGAAAGCTGTTTAAGGCTTGACCTTTCAAAGAATATGAAAGATATTTCGATAGAAAGGGATATAACCGATATGGTGACGAAGTTGTACCCTTACGGAAAAGATGACGCACATATCGGAAGTGTGAACAGCGGAAAGCAGTATATTATAAGTGAAAACGCGGATATTTATGGTGTTCGTGAGGGGTATCGTGATTATACCGATTATATTGAACCGAGTAAAATATTAAGACGCGCGCGGTGGGAGTTTGACAGTGAAAATGAGGAAAGAATTGACGTGCCTTGTGTTAATATAACAGGAGGATATGCCGATATTTCAAAATTGGCGGATTATGCGGACGAGAAAATTAATATCGGTGATACGGTGACTGTAATCGACTGCGGAAACGAGATTAGAGAACGCGTCATAAGGCTTGAATATTATCCTTATCAAAGTGACGATACCGTTATATCTGTCGGCAGGGTAAAAAAGGATTTGTTTTTCTATCTTGAACAAATAGGAACTCTTGCAAAACGTTACAAAAAAGTATCGACAACAGGCGGTAAAGTCAAGGCAAAATCGGTAAGCGGTGTTATTTCGCAGTCCGGAATGAAAATAAACGGTGAAAACGGTACGGTTTCGCTGTTATCTGATATTATTGAGGTGTCAACGGACGGTGACGTAAAAACGCAGATTGGAAATGTGAACGGTCAGTTTGTGTTTAATATTACGGACAACAACGGCAATTCGGCTGTGAATATTACGGACAAGGGCAATATGAATTTTAAGGGTGATTTTGAAACTGAAAAATTGAGTGTGGGGGATAATGTTATTACACAGGACAGTAACGGTATGTTGTGTATTAACGGTAAAAGGATATTGGTGGAAGGAGAATAAGAATGAAATTAGATTTTAATTTTGACGGAAAAACTTTGCTGAAAAAATGGTGGCAACAGGTTAAGGCGAATTTTCAGACGGTGCAGGATGAATGTAATACGTTAGAGGATAATTTGAGTGAAGAAATAAATCAACGTGTGAATTTAGGTAATGATTTGACTGATAAAATAACAAAGGAAACGTCGGACAGAAAGACGGCAGACAGTTCGATTGAGGGCAAAATTTCAACCGAAATATCGGACAGAAAGAGAGCGGACAATTCAATTGAAATCAAGATTTCAGACGAGGTAAATTCGCGTCAAGAGGCAGATGATGAATTGAGCGGTCGTATTGAATATGAAAAAATGGAGCGCCAGTCAGATAATGAAGAAAACAAGTCAAGATTTTTTGAAAAAGCAGACAAAACCGAATTGTACGGAAGAGAAAAGAATATTACGCATAAGATAACACACAGTCTGAAAAAGTCTGATTTTATTATAAACATAAATGCAGGAAACGGAAACGGTACAGTAACGATAAACAGCTTACCTGTGCAGACTAAAATTTTTAGGGACGGACGTGCATATATACAAACAGCACCGATTTCTGCCTCGTTTTCGGCGGAAAAAGGTGAAGAAGGAGAAAAGTGGATTAATTTGTTATATGACTGCGATAACGGCACATTGGGCTTGGAAGTTACGGAACAGCCTGAATCGGGTAATGTTGCAAAGATGAATGTAACATATATGAAAGCGGAAGTTGCCGAAATATATGCGGGTATAATCAGATTTGAAGGATTGAACACGCTTGACGCTCTCAAAACGAATAACAGAGATTCGTTTGTTGGGGCAGTAAATGAACTTGTAAGCGGAAAAGTCGGTGCGAATGATATTGTAAATGGTAAAGATGCAAGTTATCGTGTGACGGATTTGCTGAAGTGGGTTGCCGAAGGCTTAGAAAAAAGTAATTCGGTTAATTATCCGGGGCTTGACTATATAATCAGCGATGTTTATGAAATGTATAATGCACTTTGCAGTTATGGTTTCCAAGAGCCAATCGAGGTTGTAAAAACGGTGGCGGAGTTAAAAAATCAAGCTGAAAATAAATAAAACGGAGGAGTAATTTATGGATAAGATTTTTAATTGGACAAGTACGGTTATCGGAATTGTGGGCGGATATTTCGCCGCAATTTTCGGTCAATGGGACAGTATTTTGTGGGCACTGTTGGTGATAATGGTGCTTGACTGTTTGACAGGTGTTATTAAAGCAATTTATACAAAAACAATGTCAAGTGAGATTGGGTTTAAAGGATTACTCAAAAAGATTACTATATTAATTATAGTAGCACTTTCAAATGTTCTGCAACAGATTACAGGTGACAATGTTGCAATTCGGGAAATAGTTATTATGTTTTACGTAGCGAATGAGGGTATAAGTGTGTTGGAAAATGTGGCGGTGATTTACCCGCGAATGCCGAAAGCAATAAAGGATATATTGCTCCAAATTCGTGACAGTAACAGTGCGGACAGTGAGTGAATATAATATATGGGGAGTGAGATATATGATAGTAGGAATAAATTGCGGACACACTGTCAGCGGTACAGTAGGCAGCGGTGCGGTCGGATTCCTTAACGAAAGCAACGAAACGCGCCGAGTCGGTTATAAAGTAATGGAGTATCTCAGGGCAAAAGGTGTTACGGTGGTTGATTGCACTGATGATTATTCTTCTACGGTAAGCGAAAATTTGAAAAAGATTGTTGATAAAGCAAATGCACAGCCGCTTGATTTGTTCGTTTCGATACACTTTAACAGCGGCGGCGGCAGAGGAACTGAGGTTTATACCTATAACGGAGAAGTTTTTAAACAAGCGGAGCTGGTATGTGAAAATATGGCGGAGCTTGGGTTTATAAACAGAGGTATAAAAAACGGTTCAAATTTGTATGTCATTCGCAGAAGTAATGCGAGGTCGATGCTTATAGAAGTGTGCTTTGTCGACACCGAATCGGATGCGGATTTATATAATGAAGTCGGCGCAGACAGAATTGCCGAGGCAATAAGTGACGCGATATTCGACGAAAAAATGGAGGAGGAACTTACAATGTCGCAATATGAAGAATTAAAACAAATGATTTCGGAACAGACTGCAAGAGTTGATGTTTTGCAGAATGAGGTTTACAAAATCGAAAATCCTATGATTTATAATTATATTGATGATAATATGTCCAACTGGGCAAAAGAGGCAGTTCGGTGGTGCGTGGATAACGGTATAATTGTCGGCACCGGCAGCGGATTGGGGCTTGATGATACAAAACTTTGGACCTGCGTAGTGATGTATCGTTTGTCAAAAACATTGAAATAATAAATACAGCTGCCGATAAATTTGTCGGCAGCTAAAAAAATAAACAAATCTTTATAAAAATCACTAAAATATCTTGACATATCTATGTAAAATAAGGTATAATAGATATTGTTGTACAAACAGTGTATAACTGAGTCCATCAAGTCCGTTTTTAGAATTGACTTGCCGGAGGGAGGGGAAACAATGTCTGAAGTAAGAGTAAAAGATAATGAATCATTAGATAGCGCACTTCGCAGATTCAAGCGTCAATGTGCTAAGTCAGGTGTCATGTCTGAAATCAGAAAGCGTGAGCACTATGAAAAGCCAAGCGTAAAGCGTAAAAAGAAATCAGAAGCTGCAAGAAAAAGAAAGTTCTAATTTTTAATTAGCAACATAAGGAGATGACGATAATGTCTTTAAAGGAAAAATTAGCAGAAGATCTAAAATCGTCAATGAAAAACAAAGACACTGTACGCAAAAATACAGTACAACTTGTCCGTACTGCGATATTGCAGGTTGAAAAGGACAACAAAGTAACTCTTGATGACGAGGATATTTTGGAGGTAATTGCAAAGCAATTAAAGCAACGCAAGGACTCTCTTCCTGAATATGAAAAGAGTGGCAGAGAGGATTTAATCTCTCAGTTAAAACAGGAAATGGAATGCTTGATGGAATATCTTCCCAAACAGCTTACAGAGGACGAGCTACGTCCGATTGTAGAAGAAGGCGTTAAAGCAGTTGGCGCAACCTCCATGAAAGACATGGGTAAGGTTATGGAATACGTTATGCCGAAAGTTAAGGGAAGAGCAGACGGAAAAGCAGTCAGCACGATTGCTAAAAGTTTGTTTAACTAAAAATATTACAGAGAGAGCTTCGGCTCTCTCTTATATTTCATTTTCGCTGGTGTAGCTCAGTTGGCAGAGCAACTGATTCGTAATCAGTAGGTCGGGGGTTCGACTCCCCCCATTAGCTCCAATCGGAACAGGTTATACTTGTTTCGATTTTTTTGTGCAAACAAATCAAAAAGCACGACTGTATCAGACGTGCTTTTTGTCTTTAAAGATTTTCTTTAAAATAATTTTCAAGAACATTTGCGGCTTCAGTTTCGTCGTTACCTTCAACTTTGACAGTAACGAAATCACCTTTACTGATGCCAAGACAAGTTATTGTAAAAAGTCTTTTTAAGTTTTCAATTCTCTGGTTATATTCAATGCTAATGTTCGACGTAAAATTTTGTGCTTTTTGTACGAGTTTGCCGGCACATCTGGCGTGAAGTCCGTGTTCACCTTGAATTGTATAAGAAAATTGTTTCATGGTAAAAACCTCCTATCCTTCGGAAATATCAATATGATTATTTCCAGATACGTTATTTCTATACCCGGCGGTATAAAAATAAATGCACAACTTTGTACATTGGCTACATTATATCACAGTCGATTGATTTGTCAACAAAATGAATAATAATACCATTAAATAGATAAAAAATCCGATTAATACGAAATGTTTTTTATGAAAAGTGAAAGAAAAAATAACCATTAAATGTATTGATGGTTATATGTTTACAGGATATAATATAACAAAACATCAATAATCTGTATATTTTGAGGATATATCCTTAATATATGTTAAATATTTTTCGACTTCAGACTGCGGAGAAAGGATTTTTACACCTGTTCCGAGCCCTGCAAGCCAACCGTAAAACTGTGAACTGATGTTTACATTTAATTTGGCAACGAACGTATTTTCGGTATTTGAGTTTAAAATAATATCCTTGCCGAATCTATCCATAACAACACCGATAAGGTTGTTGTCAAATTCAATTTCGAGTGTGTTTTCGTCACCTGCAAACATACCGAATGTTCTTTTTGAATAGTTTCCTATATCGAATTTGCTGAATTGGTCATCGCCGTCACGTTTTTCGGCGGTTATTGTTATGTTAAGCATTTTGTCTACACGGTAATGGCGTATTTCTTTGCTATCATCATCAAAACCAATCAGATAGTAATTTTCATCGTCCCATACCAAAATATACGGACTTACGGTGTAATTTGCACCGTCCTTTTTCGGTTCAAGCTTTTTGGCAAGCGTCCATGAACAATATTTGAAAGTGATTTTAACATCTGAAGATATTGCGGAATGAAGTTTATCTATATTATAGAAGATACTCTCATTCATCGTCTTAATTCTGTTTGAAACAACGACTTGTCTTTGAAGAGTTTGAGCCTCATGACGGCTGGCGAGCTGTTCGATTTTGTGAATTAACTGATTTGATTTCTTTTCTGTAATGAATTTTGAAGATTGAACTGCGTCAACCAATAACTTCAATTCTGCAATTTCAAAATCTCTTGACGCGAGATAATATCCTTTCGGCTCACTTCTTCTGCTCAAAATATCGCAACCGAATAATTTAAGCCGTTCAATGTCATCATAAATGCTCTTGCGTTCGGCACTTATACCTTGCTTGGCAAGTGCCGAAATAATATCATTTGCGGACATTGCGTGATTTTCGTCTGTATTTTCCTTTAACATCTGCATTATGTACAGTAATTTCAGCTTTTGATTAAATGATTTCCCCATTGCAATCCCCCCAAGTGTAATATAGATTAATGATACCACAAGTTAATGAGTCTATCGACAAAATGTCGACAGCTCCAAAAATCACATCTTGCGATGTAATTTTTGAGTGTTTTTAGAGAAAAAATCATAAAGTTCCTCCAAAGTCGAAACTTTAGATTTTAAGCCATTTCTGTCGCACAGGTCGCCAGAAATGATTATAAATTGAGGTTGAACCTCAAACACCCAAGAACAAAGTAGACAAAACCATAACGGTTTTGTCTACAATCTGAAATGCCTTTCTCTTTGAGAAAGGCATTTTGGTTTATAGTCCAAGTTGTTTTTTGCAATCTTCAAGAACTTTTTCGATAGTCTTTTCGGCTGTTTCAAAGCTTTCTGCGAATGTGCCGAGATACAACTTGATTTTCGGCTCTGTTCCCGACGGTCTTACGATAAAGTAAGTCTTTTCGTCTGAAAGGTTGTACTTCAATACGTTTGACTTAGGCAAACCTTTAAGAGGTGAAACATTGCCCTTTGTATCTTTAATTGTTTGTGACTGATAGTCGGTGTAAAGTACAACGTCCATACCTGCAACTTTTGTCGGCGGTGTTTGACGTAGGTCTGTAAGTAACTGTGACATCTTTTCCATACCGTCTTTACCCGGCATTACAAATGAAACTGTCTTTTCTGAATAATATCCGTACTTCTTGTATATATCCATAAGTGCTTCGTAAAGTGACTTACCCTTTGTTTTGTAGTAAGCAGCCATTTCTGCGATAAGCATTGTCGCAACAACGCCGTCTTTGTCGCGTGCGTGAGTACCTACAAGATAACCGTAGCTTTCTTCAAAGCCGATAAGATATGTATGGTCGCCTGTCTTTGCGAACTCTGTCATTTTTTCGCCTATATACTTAAAGCCTGTAAGCACGTTCATAATTTCGATACCGTATGAATGAGCGATTGCGGCGGCAAGCTCTGTTGTAACGATTGTCTTGATAACAACGCCGTTTTCAGGCAGAGTGCCTTTGGCTTTCTTAGATGAAAGTATGTATTCAACAAGCAAAGCACCTGTTTGGTTGCCTGTAAGTGTTCTGTATATGCCGTCGGCGTCACGAACAACTATACCGACTCTGTCACAGTCGGGGTCTGTACCGATGATAACGTCAACGTCATTTTCCTTTGCCATTTTTATAGCAATTTCAAAACCTTCCTTGTCCTCCGGATTAGGTGACTTAACAGTCGGGAAATTACCGTCCTCTGTATCCTGTTCCTTAACGACAAGCACATTTTTAAAGCCCATACGGTTAAGTATTGCTTTGATAGGTCTTGAGCCTGTGCCGTGGAAAGGTGTGTAGATAAGCTTGAATGTATCTGCAACTTCTGCTACTGCCTCGGGATTTTGCTGCTGTGTTTGAACAACATCAAGGAATTTTTCGTCAAGGTCACTGCTTACGATTTCAAGCAAGCCTTTTTCTTTTGCTTCGTCAAGCGAAATAAACTTAACATCGTCAAATATATCGTAGCTGTCGATTGCGGCAACAACAACATCAGCCGCGTCCGGAGGAAGTTGTCCGCCGTCAGGACCGTATACCTTGTAACCGTTGTATTCTTTAGGGTTGTGGCTGGCGGTAATCATAACGCCGGCACTGCAGCCAAGTTCGCGAATACCGAATGAAACTTCCGGAACTGAATGAACGATAGGAAAAAGATAAGTCTTTACACCTGCACAAGTAAGAACCTTAGCTGTTTCTTCAGCAAATGTGCGTGAAAAATTACGTGTATCGTAACCGATAAGAACACCTGCTTTTGCGGCGTCCTCACCGTTTGAAAGAACGTATTTCGCAACACCTTGACTTGCACGTCTTACGTTATATATATTGATTCTGTTCGTACCCGCTCCGATGATACCTCTCATACCGGCTGTACCGAATTCAAGTTCACGATAAAATCTTTCTTCTATTTCTTTTTCGTTGTTTTCAATAGATTTAAGCTCTGCTTTTGTGTCATCATCAACCACGTCGCTTGTAAGCCAACGGTTGTAGGTTTCCTTGTATCCCATTGATAACTCCTCCTTAAAAATAATCTCATATTAATATTATATAATACTTTCTCAAAATTTTCAATTATGAATATGTAAAAATTAAAGAAAAGTTATCGTATAAATTGACAAAAAAAACGCAAAACTTGACGAAAAGTGTATTTTGTTATAGAATAGCAGTAATATGTATTAATAAGGAGGACACTTTTATGGCAGTAAAGGTGCATGAAACAGGTTACGGCAAATGGAAAGTGCCTGTGATAATCATAGCTGTTATAGTTGTTTTGAGTCTTGCGGGAACGGGCATACTATTAAGCGACAGCCTTGGTGTTTCAATAGAAGAAGGAAGTAAGAGAATAGAGGTTGCAGAAGGTGACGGTACGTCATCTGTTGCAAAACTGTTAAAGGACAATGGCATAATAAAGTATCCGCTTTTGTTTAAGGTGCAGTCAAAGCTCGGCGGATATGACGGTAATTTTCAGCCGGGTGCGGCAACGATTGATGACGGAATGAGTTACAGTGACATACTTAATCTTATAATAACGCCGAGCCGTGAGGCTGCGAAAATTACAATACCGGAGGGCTATGAAATCAAGCAGATTGCACAGAAACTTGATGAGGCAGGTATTGTAAGCTGGCAGGACTTTTATGCGGCTTTAAATCCCGACGATTATGATTATGCGTTCTTGAAAAACTTGCCTGAACGTGACGGGCGTATGGAGGGATATTTGTTCCCTGCAACGTATGAAATTCCGAACGGAATGTCGGCACACGATATTATTGACCTAATGCTTGCGGCATTTGACAATCAGTTTAAACCGGAGTATTATGAACGTGCGACAGAGCTTGGATTGACGGTTGATGAAGTTATAACTATGGCGTCAATCGTTGAACGTGAAACGGACAGCGGAACGGAAAGAGCAAAAGTTGCGGGAGTATTTTATAATAGAAGAAACTCAGGTATGAAGTTCCAGTCGTGTGCGACGGTACAGTATATTTTAGGTGAAAGAAAGCCTGTGCTTTCGATTGCCGACACGCAGATAGATTCACCGTATAACACATATATGTATGCGGGATTTCCGATAGGTCCTATATGCAATCCGGGAACGGAATGTATAGAGGCGGCGCTTTATCCGGAGGCAACCGATGCGTATTACTTTGTACTTGGCAAGGACGGCTCACATATCTTCTCAAAGACATATGAAGAACACCTTGCGGCAATGCAGAGTACTGAGCAAAATATTTCGGTCGATGACAGTGCGATTGAAAATCAAGACAGTTTAAAACAATAAAGAGGTTTGATAAATGATAGAATATGATAAAGACGCGATTGTTCCGCCGTATATAACGGAATATTTGCGTGCGAAAACAGTGCATAATGATGAATTTATGCACTCGCTTGAAAAATATGCGGAAGAAAACAGTGTTCCGATAGTAGAGCCTGAAACGGCAAGGTTTTTGTCGGTGATGTGCAGAACAGTTAAACCGAAAAAAATACTTGAAGTAGGTTGTGCGATTGGGTATTCTTCTATATTAATGGCACAGGCTACAGATGATGACTGCGAAATAGCAACACTTGAATGTAACGAAGATATGGTGCGTATTGCAAGGGAGAATATTAAAACTTCGGGATATGCGGAAAAAATATCGGTTATTGAGGCGGATGCAAAGGATTATCTTTCGTATATTGACGATGATGAAGTTTTTGATATGATATTCCTTGACGGCCCGAAAGCACATTATATTTATATGCTTGACGAGTGCGTGCGATTGCTGAAAAAAGGCGGCGTGCTTATTTCTGACAATGTGCTTTACAAGGGAATGACAGCGGACGATAACCACGTTGTGAGAAGAAAAATCACGATTGTAAAACGTCTTAGAAAATATATTGATATGCTTATGGAGCATAAGGAGCTTGAAACATCGCTTTTACCGCTCGGTGACGGTGTTACAATATCGGTAAAGAAATAATAAAGGGTAGGAATATATTATGAAGAAACCAGAACTTTTAGCTCCCGGCGGCAGCTTGGAGAAATTGAAAACAGCAATAGATTACGGTGCGGACGCGGTGTATATCGGCGGTGAAATGTTTTCGCTGCGTGTTGCGGCGGAAAATTTTTCAAAGGAAGATATGCAGGAGGGTATAAAGTACGCTCACGACAGAGGCAAAAAAGTGTACCTTACCGCAAATATTCTTCCGCATAATGATGATATTGAAGAATTTGAGGAGTTTGTCAAAGATATAAAGGATTACGGCTTTGACGCAGTGCTTGTGGCAGATTTGGGATTATTTGATATGATGCAGGAACTTGCACCGGAAATACCTATTCATGTAAGTACACAGGCAAATAACATTAATTATCGTTCGGCAATAAAGTGGTACAAGATGGGCGCAACGCGTGTCGTGCTTGCAAGAGAAATGTCGTTTAAAGAAATTGCGGAATTTCAAAAGAAAATTCCTGAAGATTTGGAACTTGAAGCATTTATACACGGCGCTATGTGTATATCGTATTCGGGCAGATGTCTTTTGTCAAACTATATGACGGGACGTGACTCAAACATGGGTGCTTGCGCACATCCGTGCAGATGGAATTATAAACTTGTCGAGGAAACAAGACCTGGTGAATATATGGACGTGTTTGAAAACGAAAGAGGTACGTTTATATTTAATTCAAAGGACTTGTGTACAATCCGTCATATACCTGAGCTTGTGCAAAGCGGTATTGCAAGCCTTAAAATCGAGGGCAGAGTAAAAACTTCTTATTATGTTGCAACGGTTGTAGGAGCATACAGACGTGAGATTGACAGATATTGTGCCGATCCCGAAAATTATGTGTTTAATGAAGCGGAATACGAAGAACTTTGCAAGGTCAGTCACAGACCGTATACAACAGGTTTTTATTTCGGCAAGCCTGATGAAAATTCACAGGTTTACACGTCAAGTTCGTATATCAGAGATTACGACCTTATCGGTATAGTCAAGTCGTATGACGCGGAAAATGGCATTGCAACGATTACACAGAGAAACCGTTTCTTTAAGGGTGACGAAATAGAGATAATTCAGCCTATGAAACCGTTTTTTGTACAGACGGTTGACAGTATGTGCGATGAAAACGGTAATGAAATCGAAGTTGCAAATCACGCGGAGCAGATAGTTAAGTTTAAAACGGCACAGCCTGTTTGCGAGGGTGCAATGCTTAGAAAGAAAAAGTAAAAAAACAGAGCAGATTTAATAAAAAAACTACTTTTTTTATTAATCTGCTTTTCTTTTTTGAGAGAATATGATAATATAATTTATAACGGCAAATTTGAGAGAGGAAATTTATAAAAAAGGAGAAGGTTTTATGAAAAACAATCTAAAAAAATTGCTTTGTGCGGCATTGTCAACGGCAATGATTGCGGGAAGTATCGTATTGCCTATGACGGCAAGTGCAGACGATACCACAGGCGGAAACTATGCAGTAACGCTTGACGGTAATACTGCAACAATTCATTCATCGAGTAATGCATATGCGATTATTGCATCTTACGATTCTGATAATGGTACATTGCAAAAACTTGATTATCAGCAGGTGTCTGACGGAAGTAAAATAAACGTACCTTCAGGTGCAAGAATAATGCTTTGGGACAGTTTGCAAAATATGCGTCCGTTGCTTATCGAGCCTGTAAATGTTCCGAGAAAAATGTGGAAGTTTGACTTTGGCGACAGCGATAATGTGGCTACAGGATATTATTCGGTAACAAAAGATACCGCATATTCAACAAACACCACAAAGACATCTGACGGTAAAAAGTTTGGTTTGTTAGGAACTGATGAAAAGGCATATGAAGTAGGAACTCATATCGATGGTATAGATACTCAAGAAGGACAGGTTGTTGTTGTAAATTCGGGTAAAAAGAATACGGTTACATCTGCAACAGACGATTTCTTGGGTGCTGTTGGCGGTGCTCCGATAAAAGGCGAGCCTGCAATAGAAGGTGATTATCCTATTCGTTTCAGTATGGATGCGGAAAATGACCATTATTATAAAGTAAAAGTTTATGTTACGGGATTAAATCAGACAAAAGACGCTGTTGCAACTGTATTTTCTGAAAGACGTCATCCTATTATAACAGAAGAAAAAATTGCAGCAGGAGAAACAAAGGAAGTTGAATTTACTGCAACACTTCAAAACGTATACATAAAAGGACGTGACGGAGTAAAAGACTTTACATATAATGATAATATGCTAAACGTAGTAGCAGTTGGTGACAATGTTGCAATTTCGGCTATAGAAGTGGAAGAAGTTGAAGCGTGCCCGACTGTTTGGATGTACACAGATTCAACTGGCTGTGATTATGCTGCATTACAACCGTTCTTCCCACTACAGAATTATGGTGGAACAGGTACATTCTTGTCGAAATATTTACCAAAAGGAGTTGCAATATCCAATCAAGGTGATGGAGGTATAAACGCATCAGATTCTGTGCATTGGAATGCAGCGAATGCAAACATCGGCAAAGGTGATTTTGTATATGTTCAATACGGACATAACCATAAGGACGACGGACCTTTGGGATATTTAAAAGCAATACCGAAGTATTATGAAAAGGCTCATTCTGTAGGAGCAACAACAATTTATGTAGGACCTATTGACCGTCATAACACAGACCAATTTGATGCAGAAACAAATACATGGAAATCAACACTTAACGGATTTAGCAAAGCTGCAAAATATTATACAGAAGTGCTTATAACAGGCGGAAAAACAGAAGCAGATAACTTTGTTGCTAAGGCAACGTCAGATGGATTAGATGCAGGTTATGCGTATGCAGATACAGTTATTAAAAAGGGTATTACTGCGAACGGAGCAAAGGATGTAGTATTTATTGACTTAAATCAACCTTGGCTTGATTGGATGAAAGCAGCCGGAGCAAAGGTAAAGGAAATACGTGGTTCTGAAGTTTATGAGAAAAATGCAGTTGACTACTATTTCCGTGGAGTACGAGGCGGCGGAATTGACGGTACTCACCCTAATGATGCCGGTGCTGATAATGGTGCATACTTATTTATGCAAGAGGCATTAAAACTTCAAAATAACAAGGCTCAGTCAGTAATTACAGAGGTGGAAGCAAATGCAATAAAACCTCTTGTAACAGGTATGAGAAGCACCGCAACACCTTATGAAGTTTCTGAAACTGTTGTAAAAGCAGGTGCTGCACCTAACAAGGCATATCCGGAGGTATATGTTTCGTTGCTACCTACAAAATATCCTACTACTATCAAAAATGTAGTATTTGCAGAAGATGGAACAATACAGTCTGTTGATGTTTTGAAACATTCAGTATCCGAAAAGGATATGAGTGCATACGGTATTGTAGTTATTACGATTAAAAATTCTGACGGAACAGAAAAGGGTAAAATCTATGCAAATGCGCAAGTTGACAACACTGTAAACGGAACACAAACAATTAAAGAGTTCAGAACTTCAACAGACGGTCTTGTTCTTGGTGAAGGTGATACATACACTGCAGTAGTTTACAGAGCAAAAGATGCGGGTGGAGATGAAGGATTGATAGTTGATACAGATAATCCGGATACATATTCAGCCGTATATGAACCTATGACAATAAAGAGTTCGATTATATCGGAAAACTTTAATTACGAAGGTAAAACTTATAGCGGTGATGAAGATTTGGCAGGAAACGGTAATTGGGCTTTGGCAGGAAGTGCTGTAAATACCGGAAAACTTGGTGCAGAAAGTGCAGATGATGTAATAAACAGAAGATATGCCGAGTTTGCATCGACAGGTAAGAAAGCTGATAACAGTTCAGATGGTTCATTCTATGCTTCAAAGAAATTTGATGTGGCAGACGATTCATCGGAAACAGTAATAGGCACAAGCGGAAAATACCTTATAGAAATGGATTTGTCATACGTTTCGGGCGGAGATCTTAATTTCGGCTTGACAGACGGTATAGATAATAGAAATCCGGGTGGAAAACAGTCAATTACACTATTTAATGTGGCAAGTAACGGCTCAATTAAGGCTGGTGGTAAAGAAGTAGGCTCAATAAATAAGGGTAAATGGTCAACTGTAAGATATATTCTTGATATGGATAACGGAACAGGCACTATTCAAATAGACGGTTTCGACCCTGTTACATATGAATTTAGTAATTACAGTACATTTGGTACAGTTTCACCTACACAACTTACTTATTTCTTGCTATCGGCAAGTAAAGCGGCAGTTGATGTTAAAATATCTGATTTGAAGGTAGGAACTCTTGAACAAGAAGCTCTTCCTAAAAAGACAATTACAGTAGAATCAAGCGACAATACAATGGGAAGTGCATATATAGGAGAAGCAGGAACTACTGAAAAAACAGTAGATATGAACGATATGGTGACTTTGACTGCGACTGCAAATGAAGGCTATGAACTTTTGGCTTGGCGTAAGGACGGCAGTAATGAAAACTTTGCATTCACAAGTGAAATTACTGTAAGAGCACATGACACTGCGAAGTTTACGGCGGTGTTTACAGTATCTGAACCGGATAAATACAATTATTTGTATCATGAAACATTCAAAACATTAACAACATCAACGTTGGCAGCAAACGGATGGGTTAGTGCAAATCAACAAAGTGCAATGACGGTTGAGTATGATGAAAATTCAAGTCTTGGCAATTATTTGAGATTTGGAGCAAATACTAATTCAAGAGGCGGAGAAAAATCATTCGGAGAAACATATACATCTGATAATGGACTTGTATATGCAATGAATATTAAGTTTACAAAAGCAAATATTGATCCTAATGAATTTGCCGTTCATTCGGGAAATATGACTTATAATGATGGAAATAAAAATTATGGTTGTACAGGCGGATATGTTTTGTATTTGAAGCAAACAAAGGACGGTGCAATCACAGCAAACGGACAAACGACTACAATTCCGAATAATGAATGGGTATCGGTAGTTGCAGTTTGTGATTTTACAACACACAAAGTAAATGTAGTAGCAAAATCACTTGACTCAAGTAAAACTTATTTTGACGGTGAAGTTGATATGGCTGATACAAGTGCAACAGGATTATCGGGACTATATTGTAAGTATGGTAAATCATCAGGCGGTTCTGTATCAATGGATAATATAGAAATATTCAGTGCAGACCAATATACAGAATAAACTTTGCAAGTGAATTGCAAACGGAATACTAAACAATCCAAAAAAGACCGCGAAAGCGGTCTTTTTTGGTAAAAATAATCTACAAAAATAAAAAATGTACAACTTGAATTTTGCATTTTATATAAAAAATGATGTGCTTTTTTGTGCAATATTTTTGTTCAAAGTTTCTTAATAATATTGCACATACAAAAAAAATATGATACAATATATACCATATAGATGGGTTAGGATTGTGCAGATTTACTCAAATCGACATCCTGTACCTGTTAAATTAAACAAGACTTGGAAACAAGTTAAGGAAAGAAAGGGAGAGAAGAAATGAAAAGTAAAAAACTAATTTCATTACTTTGCGCCGCTGCTATGTCAGCATCTGCTTTCGCAGGCTTGACAGTAACAGCAAGCGCGGCAACAGATTTAGTCACTCTTGATGGCTCAACAGCAGATGGTTGGGTTGCTCCGGATGGAACAGATAAAGGTGACATTGTTCCGACAGTTACCATTGATGACGGTGAAACTGACCAATATTTAAAATTCCAAGGTAGCGGCGGCGGTAACCGTAAGTCGACATATTCTTTGGGTCAAACTATTTCAGGTCAATATACTATTGAGTATGATACAATGATGACTCGTGGTAATGGTATGAGCAGAATCATGCACTCAAACCAACTTGCATTTACAAATGATACAAGCACTAAGGATACAAGAGATGGTGCAGGTATTATAGATACAGTAAATGCACAACAAGGTACAAAGTATAATTCAGGTTCAGGTGCGTCAGTAGCTAACGCTGCTATGAAAACTGACCTTAGACCATATCTTACAGATAAATGGGTAATTAATGATGATTCAACATCAGAATTAGTAGCTTATCCTGAAAGTGCAGTCGAGGTTGCAGATACTAAATGGGTAAGAGTACAAGCTGCAGTTAATAATGATAAGACTACTGTAACAGTAATCGATAAGTCAGGTAATAAACTTGTTGACGGTGTAGAATATACAAACTCAACAAATGAAATTAATTCAATATATGTTTGCTCAAACAGAGGTGATGGTGGTAGTGGTATAGTTGCACTTGACAACTTACATATTTACCAAGGTGCTCCGGAAACACTTACAACAGATGGTCTTAGAGGTGATGCAACTGTTGTAGTTCCAACAGTTATGCCGGTTCCGGACGTTAAGACACAGGCTCCTGGCCTTTCAGCTCCAGATGGAGTTACACCGGTAGTTAATAATACTTTCAGCAAAGCACTTGCATCAACAGCAATGGGCGAAACTGCTACAACAATTACAGATGTAGACGGTCTATCTATTGCTATGGGTAATAGAACAGGCGGCGATACAGCAACAACTGTTTCAGTAGAAGATTGGGCAGCTGGCGATAAAGTTCTTACACTTGCAGGTGGTCCTTATTCAGGTGCCGGTAGAGGTCCTGTAGTTTCAGCTGTTGATTCATTGGAATTGGCAGACGGAAAGTCATCAGTAATGACATTCGCTGTTAATCTTGGTTCAACAAAGGCTGGCGGTGCAGGTAGACTTTACATTCTAAAGGATAACAGCCAAGCCGGAACTGATAAGAACGGCGCATATAACAATGTTATGGGCGTACTTACAACAGACGATACAGCGTCAAGCTATACAATCGGTAGCAGTAGCAATGTTGTAACAATCGGTCAGCAAGTTGAGGCATATGAATGGTATAAAGTTGCTGTTATAGTTTCAAGCGACAAATTCAGAATTTGGGTTGCAAAAGCTGATGAAGACTTTACAGAAAAGCCACAAGTAGACTGTGACCACGTCGGAACAGGTGGCACAGCATCATCAGTTACTGCACTTCCATTGTTGGCAGTGACATCTGAAAAGGGTGGTTCTTACACGGGTTCAGTTGCAAGAATTGATAATATGCTAACATATTCAGGAACAGCTGATCAACCAAGAAAACTTCTTCCAACATCAGAGGCAGCTCCGACACCTGCTCCGATACCTGCAAAGGTTACAATGAGCGTTGATGAAACTGCAAATACAGTTACATTGACATCAGATAAGGATACAGATGCAGTTCTTGTTCAAGCATCATACAGAACTGATAATACATTGGATTCAGTTAAGAAAGTTGTTAATGTTGCTCTAACAGCAGGTACAGCTTATACAGTTCCTACAAAAGATTTAGATGCATTCACAACAAATGATAAGATAATGGTTTGGGATAGTCTAAAGACTATGACACCGCTTGCAAGTGCTTATACAATAAAGAACGGTGCCGCTCAAGCTACAGCTAAACCGGCTCCGACAGCTGAACCGACAGAAGCTCCGACAGAAGCTCCGACAGAAGCTCCTGCAGAAACTCCTGCAACAACAGTTGCTCCGACAACTGAGCCGACAGAAGCTCCTGCAGAAACAGTTGCTCCGACAGATACACCGGCTCCGACAGATACACCGGCTCCAACAGCAACAGCTGTTCCTACTTATGCAGTATCAGGTACTGTAGACGCAGGTGTTAAATCTGTAACTCTTACAGATAAAGCAGAAGCTGAAAATACAATTGCAGGTACAATCGAAGATACAGCTGTAACATTTACAGGTGTTAAAGCCGGTACATATACAGTATCAGCTGTAGCTAAAGATGATTACAAGGATTTAACAGTAACTCCTCAAGAAATTACAGTTAGCGGCAATCTAGCAGGTGTATTCACAGTAACAACAACTGCTAAAGTTAAGAGTGCTGTAACTACTACAGTAACAGGCGGTACTGCTACAGTAACAGGCGCAACAGATTTGAAAAGCGTTGCTGAAGGTACAGAACTTACAATAACAGCTAAAACACCTGCTTTGGGTTACCTTGCTGCTGATCCGACAATTACAGTAACAAAGACAGACGATGCCGAAACAACAGTAACTGTAGCAGAAGGCAAGTTCACAATGCCTGCATACCCTGTAACAGTAACAGTTGCATATGCAGCAGACCCAACAATGAAAGTTTTTGATGCAGAAGCATCAACATGGGTAAAAGCTGATGACACAACAGCTCATGGCAGTGATGAATTGCTAAAATTAGGTCAATGGGCAAAGGGTAAAGATGGTACACTTAGCACAAATGAAACAACACTTCTTAGATATGCAGGTCTATCAGATGTAGATAAGGATAGAGTTGTTTCAGCTAATTTGAATTTTGATGTTGCATCAACAAGCTATGATGCAAATCAAAAACGTTGGGTAGATTCTTACTTCTTTATAGGTGCACTTTCAAGCAATGATTGGGATGCGTCAACAGCAGTATATACAGATTATCAAAGTATAAGAAATGATAGTTTAACAGATACAAAGGTATGGACAGGAACAAAGGATGCAACTACAGCCTCCACTGAAGCTCACGGTGCATTTGTAACAGCAAATGTTCCTGTTACATCATTAGTAAAGTCTGCAACAACAGATAAACTTTCTTTAGAATTAGCTGTAGGAACAGCAAGAACACAGGTTGTTAAGAAAGCTCCAAAGTTAGTTCTTACAATAGGTCAAGCGGTAACTTTTAATGTTGCAAGTGGCGAAACAAAAGTTGAAAAAGCAACTGTTGAAATTAAGAATGGCGATGCAGTTGTAGCAACAGAAACAACTGATACTGATGGTGTAGCAAAAGTTGCTCTACCATCAGGTGATTACACATATACAGTAACAAGTGCTGATTATGCAATTAAAACAGGTTCTATAAAAGTTGCAGATTCAGCTGTAGCAGAAAATGTTGCTGTAGTTGCAAATGAAGCAAAGAAAGTTGAAATTACGTCTCCTGAAAATAACATTGTTGTAGTTGGAAGCCCTATTACATTTACAGCAACAGTTAAAGACCAAGATGGTCGTGTAATGACAGGCAAGACTGTAAATTGGACTGTTGTTGATACACCGGCTAATATTGCAGTAGAAAATGGTGTTGTATCAGTAACAAACGGAGTTATAGGCGGAAAATACAAAGTACAGGCTACAATCGCTGATACAGAAATATCTGCAACAGCAGACTTTGAAGTTGTTGCAAAGAGCAAAGGTACTTTAAAGGCAATATATACAACAGGTGATGAAACAACAGGTGTAGTTGAAACTGTTGACGTATATACTGAAGACGATAACAAATTTGAAGCAGATGAAGTTACTGTTCCTGAATCATATCTTTCAGAAAGAGTAGTAACAAATTCAGACACAGGACTATATGATGTATATAGTTATGTATCAGGTGGTACTGATAAAATTACTTTGGCAGCAGGAGAAAATAAAGTTGTAATTGTTGTCAAGAAAGACGCATCATATAATGTATATGAAAAGTTTGAAGATGAAAAGCCATTATTCAAAGCAGATTCAAGAATTACAGTAAAAATTGAAGATGATGCTACATTAAATTCAAAAGTTGTCGGATTCACTTGTGCAGGTAATGCAGGTAATGGATATTCATTTGCACATTATGCATTACCAGATACAGTAACAAAAGATATAGTAACATTTGATTTTGATTATTATAATACAAACGGTGGTAGAGCAATATTGAGCATTGGTGATGCAACAACAAGAGGAACTACTGGTGGTAGTACAAAAGTTACTTACAATTCAACAGGTGCTATATTTAATTTAGGATCGAATAAAACTAATGCATTAGTTCAAGGTGACAGCTCTAAAGCTATAGGTGACTATACAAATAAATGGATGCATGTCAATGTAGTTGTTAATCAATCAACAAAGAAAGTAAGCTATACTATCACAAATAAAGCAGATGGTGCAGAAATAGCAAAAGCAACAGATGTGGCTTTTGTTGATGCAACAACAGAAAACTTAAAAGCAACACAAATTGATATTTTTGGTTATATAAACAACAGCCATTGTGCAATGCTTGATAATATCAAGGTAACAGAAAGTGATGCAACAACATCTGCAACTGAATAATTTATAAAGCAATAAAAGAACGGTCGTATGACCGTTCTTTTTGCTTGACAAATTTAGCGTTGTGTGATAATATAATAAAAGAAATGGTAAACAAACCATGCTGCAGTTGATATGTTGTAGGAAGAAATACTTTCTACGAAATAGTTACCTATTTGGTCGATAGGTAACTATTTTTTTATTATCACTATACAAAGCAGTAAAACCAAAGTTAAATAAACAATAGCTTCACTCATATGCACACCCCCTTCAAGGTGGTGTCAGCATGGTTTGCAACCATTTCAGAATGTTATTATATCATAGAGGAAAGAATTTGTCCTATGATAATTTCTTATAATAAAAATATGTAATTTTGCGTTTAAATAACAAATATTTCAAAAATATTTCGTATTTTGCGTTTAATGTGTAATCTATATGTAACAAAATTACGAAAATTACTTGCATTTATATACAATATATAGTATAATAGTTTAGATAGCAAAAAAGTAATTTCGGAGGGGTTTTATGTACTGCAAAAATTGTGGCAGACAACTGAAAGAGGGAACGCGTTTTTGTGACAGATGCGGTCAATCAGTAAGAAAAAACAACCAGAACAGCCAAACTACAAAACGCAAAGAAATCGAGGAACTGAAGGCTGAACGTCTTAATCGTAAACGTCGTTTACAGGAAAAAGAGGCAAAACAAGCCCGTAATAAAAAACGTAGAAAAAGTAAGGGGAGTGTTATGATTTTCATAATCGTAGCACTGCTTATCGCAATAGTAAGCGTGATTATCGGCTATAATATGATGGCTCCGAACGATAACGGATTAGGCACTGCTCCTACTTCAACAAATTCGCCTGCAAGTGCAACGAATATGCCAACAGATACAGCAAACAACGTATCATCAACATCATCGCCGTCAAATTCAGCAAGCAAAAACGGTTATTCAAAAATGACAATAAGCGGTGTGACGTGCGTTTATCCATCTACTTTTAATTCAAATCCGACAACAGGAAATCAAAAACTTAACTTGACTGACGCACTTGGCGGTGCAACTATGACTGTTTCGCAAGAGGGGAAGAGCGGTGCTCCGTCTGACCTTATGCGTGACTATGCACGTCAAACGGGCGGCGAAGTTTCATATTCTCGTGCCGGTGACGATTGGTATGCAGTCACTGTGACAACAGATGATACTGTTTACCACAGAAAATGCGTATTGAAAAATGGAATTGCGGTATATTATGATTTCTCATATTCTTCAATGACATCAACAGCTCAAAAATATACTGAATATATTGACTATATGGACAGCAATTTCAAATAATTTAAGAAAGATATTTGATTGCAAAGCATATTGACGCAATCAAAATTAAGCAAATCAATATTTTTAATATTTTAGATTTCGAGCGGACAACCTTTGTTGGTTGTCCGTTTTTTTGTATTCGTTCGATGTAGCGACTGACTATTGTTTCCGCGTCCGCTATTGCTCTGCTTTCAAGTTTTGGATTATAGTCTTTGAGAATTATTATGGCTTGGCTCACATACGGTGATGAAAAATTATTTAAAATAACTACTTTCTTTGTCAATTCTTTCATTACTAATCTCCAATCATTTCAATTTGTTTTATTTCCATTATCTCCGACTATGAAAAAGTATATACCTGCTTTATTTTTGTAACATTAATCAAAAATAAATGTAATAATATGTAAATATCGTGCATATAAATAGTAATATATGGCAAAAGTCAAGTAATATATTTATTCATATTGCAACATTTGAAATTACTTTGTAATAAAAATGTAATAAAAAGCTTGACAATGTAACAATTCTGTAGTATACTATGGGACAAGTAATGAAAGGGGTTTAACTTTTATGACTACACAAGAGATGACAAAACAAGAAATGTTAATGAATTTGCGTGAAAAACGCGAAGAAAAGAAAAAAGCAAAATTGAAAGCAAAGCACAGAAGATGTGCGATTGCAATTATTACGCTTGTGGCAATGATGACGGTAATATTCGGTACTGTATACAGTGCATCGGCGAAGGAAATCACAATTACGGAAATAAACGAATTTGCGGGAACAAATGAAACAAAAACTGTAAAGACAAGAAGCGAAAGCGTTGAGGGTGCTCTTGAAGAACACGGCGTGAATGTTTCGGATACCGATAAGATTAACGTTTCAACAGAAAAGCCTGTTGAGGATAATGAAAATATTGTTATCAAGCGTGGTAAGCGTGTTACAATTAAAGTCGGTGAATCGGAAGAAGTTGTAACAGTAACAAAGGCGGACGTTAAGGACGCACTTGTTGAAGCGGGATATATTCCGGGTGAATATGACCAAATTTCAGCCAACGGCGACACTGTTGCAAGCAGTGACACAATCGAGCTTGTATCGGTAAGCCATACAGACGAAACCGAAACGGAAGTAATTCCTAAAGGTGTTGAATATGTTGATGACGCGACTTTGATTAAGGGACAGGAAAAAGTCGTTGACGAAGGACAAGACGGTGTGAAAACAATCACTTACAAGGTTACATACCAAGACGGTCAAGAGGCTACAAGAGAAGTGATAGACGAACAAGTTACAACTGAAATGCGTAACAAGGTTATTGCAAACGGTACAATGGAGCCGACTCCCGCACCTAAAAACACAACTGTTAAAGATACTTTTGCGACAAAGTCAACAGTAAGCGATGACGGCGGTACTGTAAACGGATATAAATATAAGAAGAAAATCACAATGACTGCTACAGCTTATTCGACTTCACCGTCAGAAAACGGCGGTTATACGGTTTCTGCAATGGGTAATCCGCTTGGATACGGTATAGTTGCAGTTGACCCGAGCGTAGTTCCGTTGGGTTCAAAAGTGTATGTAACATCAGCTGACGGTTCATGGTCATACGGCGTTGCAAGTGCCGAAGATACAGGCGGTGCAATTAAGGGTAACAAGATTGATTTGTGCTACGGCTCAAATGCTAACGACTTCGGCAGAAGAAGTTGTGTAGTGTATATATTGGATTAATAGAGTGGGGGGTGCGGACATATTCTTGGACTATTTTATGCTGATAATCCAAGACTATGTCT
>OGCN01000449.1_pt1 | contig 67893 bp, 83 predicted proteins | sample 1570181 | NCBI WGS metagenome assembly OGCN01 (sample SAMEA4370584, study PRJEB24528) | human gut metagenome | reverse complement strand
TTTGTTGCTCAGGTACTTAAAAAGTTATATTTGTAATAGTGTTGCGGAATTAAGGGTAATTACGATTAAAGAGAAACAAGTTATGAATAGAAAGTATCTGGCAGCAGCAGCTTTTGCCTGTCTGCTGATGAGCTGCGGCTCGGGAAAGAACTCGGTGGCTGTGGTTGATTTTTCAGGGGAATGGAACATCGTGGAAGTGAACGGGGAAAAAGTAAGTGCGGAAAATACGCCTTTCCTGGGTTTTGACAACGCCGAACACCGCTTGTATGGCAATGCGGGATGCAACCGTCTGATGGGAACCTTCAACCTGGATACGCTGAATGCGGGAAAAATTTCGTTTGGACAGGTGGGTGCGACGCGGATGATGTGTCCGGACATGAAGGTAGAACAGAGTGTGCTGGAAGCCTTGAACAAGGTGGCTGGATATGAAGAAGTGGGTGAAGGTGTATCCTTGAACGACGCCGATGGAAAATCGGTCATCCTGTTGCAGAAACGGGACGTAAAGGAAGTCTCTATAAAGGATTTGGAAGGGACATGGCAGATTATGACCGTCAATGGAACTGAAATCGGTAAAACGGAAAAAACGCCTCAATTGACTTTCGACTTGGCAGAGAAACGGGTGTATGGAAATGCCAGTTGCAACACCATCAATGGCGGGTTCTCTCAAGAAGAAGGAAAGCCCTCGTCTTTGCAGTTCAGCCAGATGATTTCCACCATGATGGCTTGTCCGGATATGGAAACGGAAAGAAATATTCTGGATGCATTGAACAAGGTGCGCAGTTTTGAGGTAAAAGAAAATGGTACGGTGAGCTTATTGGGCGAGGACGGAAGTGAATTGTTGACCTTGAAGAAGCTGGCAGCAGCGGAAGTTGAAGCTTGATAAATCGGTGGGTCGTGGTATAAGGTCTGAAGAAAAATATTATCTTTGCAGAAAAGAAGCATAAACCTTATATATATGACTAAAAAAATACTTTTGTTAGGTTCCGGAGAACTTGGTAAGGAATTTACCATTGCAGCCCAGCGTTTGGGCCAGTATGTGATTGCGTGTGACTCTTATGCAGGTGCACCGGCTATGCAGGTGGCAGATGCGTACGAGGTATTCAGTATGTTGGATGGAGAGGCTTTGGACCGTGTGGTAGAAAAGTATCATCCGGATATTATTGTTCCTGAAATAGAAGCGATACGTACTGAACGGCTTTATCATTTGGAAAAAGAAGGTATTCAAGTCGTGCCGAGTGCGCGTGCGGTGAATTTTACAATGAACCGTAAGGCTATCCGCGATTTGGCAGCCAAGGAACTGGGACTGAAAACTGCGAAGTATTTTTATGCTTCCTCTTACGATGAACTGAAAGAGGCAGCCAGTAAGATTGGTTATCCGTGTGTCATCAAACCGTTGATGTCGTCTTCTGGAAAGGGTCAGTCGGTAGCAAAGTCTGAAGAAGACCTGAAGTATTCATGGGAATATGGGTGCAACGGTAGTCGTGGCGATATCAAGGAACTGATTGTAGAGGAATTCATTCATTTTGACAGTGAAATCACTTTGCTGACAGTGACTCAGAAGAACGGACCGACTTTGTTCTGCCCTCCTATCGGACACGTACAGAAGGGAGGAGACTATCGTGAAAGTTTCCAGCCGGCTCACATCGCACCGGAACATTTGGCTGAAGCACAGCGGATGGCCGACAAAGTGACAAAAGCGCTGACGGGATATGGTTTGTGGGGAGTGGAATTCTTCCTGAGCCATGAAAACGGAGTCTATTTCTCTGAGCTTTCTCCTCGTCCGCACGATACCGGTATGGTAACTTTGGCCAATACGCAGAACTTGAATGAGTTTGAATTGCATCTGTATGCGGTACTGGGTCTGCCGATTCCGGGCATTACGCAGGAACACATTGGTGCAAGTGCAGTGATTCTTTCTCCGATTGCCAGCCAGAAAGCTCCGCAGTACAGAGGCGAGGAACTGGTTTGTTCTCAGCCGAATACCTATCTTCGTATCTTTGGAAAACCGACTACTCGCTTGAACCGTCGTATGGGAGTGGTAGTTTGCTATGACAAGAACGATGGCGATCTGGATGCGCTTCGTGACAAGTGTAAGTCGCTGGCTGCGAAGGTAGAAGTATATTAAAGTTGATTTATGTCATGAAAAATGAGTAAATACATTAATTTTTTCGCTGTTATGTTTAAGAGTTATGTTTTAAATACATATATTTGCCTCGCAAAATTAAACTAAACAACGTATATGGCAGAAAACAGAACAGTGAAGTATCATATTCCTCAGCGAGGAATATATATGTATTCTCATGTACATGATGGAAAAACTGAAATGATTGTGCTGAATAGTACGAGTAGTGAACAAACTTTAGCTGCAGAGTACTATACTGTCTTGACTAAGGATTCTAAAGAAGGTAGAGATGTATCGAGCGGGAAGAAAATCGATTTGACAAAGAATCTTGTGGTTTCTCCTCGCAAGTCATTGATTATTGAATTCTGATGAAATTTTTTATAAAAACAGCGGAAGGATTTTTCTTTCCGCTGTTTTTTTATGCTGTTTTATACCATATCATCCCCGGTTTTGGCATATCTCACACGAATGGTCTTGTGGAAGGGGATGAAGCGCGAAACGATGGCAATGACCAGGGTAATGACAAACAGATAGCCTAGTATATGTTTGAGCGAAAGCAGGAGGCTTTGTTGTTGCAAAGTGGCATAGAGAGTTTGAGTTGCCATTTGGGTGGCTTCGGTATATTCGTGTCCTTGTGAAAGATATTGGCTGAGTGACTGGTTGAACTGGCTGGCGGCCAGCGGATCGGTCTGGCTGACGGTTTCCGACAAGGTATGCAAATATTTCTGTTCCATCCGATAGAGTGCGTTGCTATAAAAAGAGGTAGCCAGAATGGGGGCCAGCACCGACCGGAAAGAAATCAGGAAAAAGGCATTGGCCAGCAGGTATTTGGGATTGAGCTCTTCTACGGCAAACAAGGCAAAGGCGATGATTAATACCAGCATGCCCAGCCCTCGCAGAAACACAGGGAGGAAAAGCATCTCGTAGGTACTGTTGGGGGATACGGTGAAATACAGGATACCGAAGAAGGCGGCAAAGCAGCCCATCCCTCCGGCAATCAGAAAACGGAAACGCCACCGTTGCCAGCGGAACCACCAGAAGCAGATGAAAGCCCCCAGGGCATAACCTGGTAACAGGTAGCCATAGAGCAGATAAGTGTGTGTGCTGTCTACCTTCAGGATGCTTGTCATATAGTTGGTGAGCAGGGTGGTGGAGGTACTGAAAAACATGACCAGCATCATATACAGATAACCTACGATGGCCTTGGGCTGATACAATGGAGCCAAACTGACGAAGGGATGTTTGGAGTGGTATTGCTGCCAGATGAAAAAGGCAATCAGGATGGGAGCAATGACGATATAAAGCCGGATTTTGAAAGAGGAGGTCCAGTCGAGTACTTTCCCATAGTTGATGACATAGACAAGCATCAGGAGTCCGGTGGCAATGACCAGCATCTCGCGCAGATGAAGTTCAGAGAGCGGTATGGGCTTCAACGGGCGGTCGTGCCGGAAACAGATAATCACTATCAGGATGGCGGTCATGAGGAGCAGCATCATGAAGTAGTACATATACTGCCAGTTGTAATGGTAGGCCAGTTCGGCTGTGAGTACCATGGATACCTGTCCTCCGGCAAATACCAGCGGATAAAAATAAGAATAAAACTCGCTTCGTACGTTCTTGGGACTGAAAATCTTGGTGGCCCTTCGGATGAACCAGAGCATGAGGAAACCTTTCAGAAAACCGATGAAGAAACTGCAGATAATGACCAGGTCGATGTTTTGCGAACGGGCACATATCCAACTGAGAAAGAATTGCAGGGTCAGGTCGGTCAGCAACAGGAACTTGGAGGAAAGGGCATCGAGCACTTTGGGAACAATGGGATAGGCCACAGCCATTCCGGCCGAAGCGGCATAATACCCCATGGTGATGTCTTCAGTGTGGGTGCCCAATGTGTTGGACACTTCAAGCATGCTTCCGGTGTAGGAACCGTTCAGCATGGTGACAGGCAGGATGATGGTGAAGATGCATATCATTCCTAGCCAGTCGGGAACCCATTGACGTACGGGGACGTCCAGTTGTTGCATGGTCATCATTTGCGTAAGGCTTCTGTTTCTACCATCATACCGGCTCTCAATTCGCTCATCTCTTCAGGAGAAATGTCTTTCAGGTCTATTCTCACAGGAATTCGCTGCTGTACCTTCACGAAATTTCCGGCAGAATTGTCGGTAGGTACCAGCGAGTATTTGGAACCGGTCGCTTCTGAGATGGCTGTCACCGTCCCGTGGAAGACTTTTCCGGGAAAGGCATCGACCTTGATACGTACTTCCTGACCAATGTAGATGTGGACAATTTGGGTTTCCTTATAGTTGGCTGTCACCCATTTGTCTGTGTTTCGGACCAGGTAGGAGATGGTTTGTCCGGCTTGTACGAATTGTCCGGGTTCAAGGGTTCTGCGTCCCATGTATCCGTCGTATGGCGCAGTGAGTACGGTATAAGAAAGATTCAGCTTGGCCAGATCCAGGTCGGCTTCCTTGAGCAGGATGGCTGCTTCGGCACTGGTGGTTTTCTTGCTGGTTTCTGTGAACTGTGATTTCGCAGCCTTATGTTGTGCCAGCAGGGCTTGGTAGCGGGCTTTTGCGGCCTCATAAGAGGCTTTTGCCTGTTCGTACTGCTGTTCGGGGACCGATTCTTCCTGCAACAGACGGGCAAAGCGGTGATAATCCTGCTCCAGTTGCCACAGTTTGGCTTTTGCTTCGGCAATGTTGGCTTCCTGCACTGCCACGTTGGTTTGTGAGGTCTCTATGCCGGAATGTAGTACGTCGCGTGAACCTTGCACATCCAGCAGGGCTGCTTCGGCCTCCTTGACCTTTATCTGATATTCGCGGTTGTCCAGTATCAGCAGCGTATCTCCTTGATGTACATATTGATGTTCCTTGAAGCGGACTTCCTTGATGTAGCCCGAAGCGCGTATGTTCAAGGGGGCTACATACTGGTCGATGAATGCATCGTTCGTGATTTCATAATGAATGTATTTCCAGAAGTAGTTGCCCACCCATACCAGTCCGGAGCCGGCAATCAGTATGCAGAGTAAGTTGAGAATGATATTCTGCAGTCTTCTCTTCCGTAGTTTGCTATGAGTCTCTTTTAGTGTCATATTCTTGTAGGATTGAATGGGTTATAATCTTCCGCAGACTTTCTGCAGTTGGTAATAGGTGTAAATGATTCGTGTGCGTGAGGCTGTCAGCTGAAGCTCGGCATTGAGCAGGACAGAGTTGGCATCCAACAAATCGGTCAGTATGGCCAGTTGGTTCATATAACGGTTCTGCATGATACGATAGTTTTCCTGTGCCTGACGGACAGAGAGTTTCCAGGCGTCAGCCTGCTGCAGGGCTTCTTTGTGGCGGAGAATCGCATTGTAAATGTCCATCTGGAGCTGTTGCTTTTTCAGTTCCTCTTCTTTCTTTTGCACGGACACCTGCAATTGGCTTTCCTTGATTTTATGGTCGGACTTGAATAAGGACGAGAGGGGATAGGAAACCGAAAGTCCGATGTTCCAGTTGTTGTTATACAAATCGGTCATGGTACGGGTGATAGGCCGCGCCAGCGTGTTGGATGCGTACAGGTTGACATTGGGCTTGCGGGAGGCGCGGTTCATCTGTATTTGGTTCCGGGCCAGTTCGGTTTCTTTTTGCAGCAGTTTCATGTCTGGGGCCTGCTCGTAAGCCGACAGGAGATAGGCTTCGTAGCTTTCCAGGGGAGTAGCCTTCTGCAGCAATGTGGTGTCGGGCTTTATAATCCGGTTCTCGGAATTTCCCAGCAGCAGGTTCAGTTGTTGGGATACGATGAGGATACTGTTCTCTGTTTCTTGCAGAGAAAGCCGGTCGTTGGTGAGTTGCATCTCACTGCGCAGCACATCGTTGTTGGTGATGAGTCCTTCTTTCTTCATCTGCCGTATGTCTTGCAGGCGCCGAAGCGACTCTTCGATGTTACGGGTAAGCACGATGTGTTGCTTGAACAAGGTAAAGAGGTTCAAGTATTGGTTGAGTAACCCCAGTTTGATGTCAGCTTGATTGCTCATTCGTTGCAAGCCTGCGATTTCTTTTTCAATGTCTGCCTTACGGATGGAACAGCGGATTTTTCCTCCCTGATACAGCGGTTGGTTGAAGTCGACCGTATAGTTTTGCGACCAGTTGGGAGTGTCCGGATAAGTAGGATGGGAAAGCCCTTCCTGAAAGACCACAGGTTGTCCGATAACTCCTCCTTTGAGACCGATTTCCAGGTCGGGGAGCAAGACTGTTTGGGCATGACGTTTTCGTTCATAGGCCATTCTTTCTTTCAGGCTGTCGGCTTGCAGCCGCAGACTGCTTTTTACTCCCGATTCAAAAAGCTGTTCTACGGATAGGAACAGCGAATCTTGTTGCGCCATAACCGGGAGGATAAGAAAGAAATTTCCGATGAGAAGTAGGATTCGTAGGGTGCTAGAAGTCTTCGAGAACATTTTGCACTGTTTTTAGTTCAGATAAAATATTTCCGGTTCGTTCGGTAGATAAGATATGCTCCGCATTGGCATATACTAAATTGAGGATTGGGCGGATTTGGACTTTGAGGTTTTCTCCTTCCAGGGTAAGATACACCAGCTTGTTTCGGCGGTCATTGGGATCCTCCTTGCGATAGACATATCCTTTTTTCTCCAGGTTGTTCATCAGGTTGGTCAGGCAGGCCTTGTCTTTAGCGGTTCGCTCTGCCAGTGCCTGCTGGGTGATACCTTGTTCATGCCAAAGACTGCTCAGCACTTGAAGCATCTCGAAAGTGATGCCTGCATGATTCTCTTTTAGAGTGCGTTGCATGGCGCGTCGGAATGCCATGCGGGTACGGAAAATCTGTATCATGAGTTCCCGGAATTCTCCTCCTTCTTCCATGTGGATCAAGTTTTTTGGTGTTTTCCGGCAAAGATACGTCTTTTTTTTAGAATAGTAAAATGTTTGACTAATATAAACTCGCTTAAAGGAGTAGTCGGCCATTTTCCTGATGGATGATTTCTTCCGACAGGAGATAGGCTATGACTTTGGTCACTTGTTCCTCCGGGGCCTGAATTTGGGTTTTGAGTTCTTGCGGAGAAAAAGGAGAAGTCTTTAGTAAAGCAAGTATCTGGTGACTGATTTCGTCAAACTGGCTTTGTTTAAGTCCGGAGTGATGGTGTTGCAGGCATACATCGCATTGTCCACAGTTGTGCTCGTTCTTCTCACCGAAATAATGGAGTAGCATGCGGCTTCGGCATTTGTTTTCACTTTCAGCATATTCTATCATGGCCTCTATTCGCCGGCGGTAGCTTTCTTTTCGTTCCTCATACACTTCCTTGCTCAAGTAAATACGGTCAGTCTCTTGTCGTTCACGGGTGTAAATGATGTAGGGAGTTTTTTTCCCGGGAATGTAGTGCAAGATGTGCTGTCGGGTCAGAAAGAGCAAGGTTTCGTAGATTTGTGGCCTGCTCAATCCGGAACGTTTGGCCAGCAGCTCTTCATTAATATACGCATAATCCGTGAAAAGTCCGGTATAGGTCCGCAGTAGAATACGAATCAGTTTTTCCGTATCTGCGTTTTGCTCATGAATGCGGTATAGTTCTTCCTTGGTGAGGGTGAACATGATTCGGGAGGCATTGTCCTGTTCATCGGTATATTCCAGGTAGCCGGCGCGTGTCAGGATTTTCAGCGCACTGTCGGTCTGTACAGGAAAATGCTTGAAATTGTGGCAGAATTCATCCAAATTGAAGGCGAAGGTACAGCCCAATCCGTCTCCCATGGCCATCTGGTAGTAGAAATTGATGTCTTCGTACACTTTCCGGATATAGTCTTTTTCAGGAAAAGTGTCGCTAATTCGTTGTTTGAGGGTAATCTTGTCGCGGGGACAGAACAACAGTACTGCATACGCTTTCATGCCGTCTCTTCCGGCTCGTCCTGCCTCCTGAAAGTATGCCTCGGGGGAGTCGGGTACATCGGCATGAATCACCAGACGTACATCGGGCTTATCAATTCCCATACCGAAAGCATTGGTCGCCACCATGACACGATATTCTCCTTTCAGCCAAGCTTTTTGACGTAGGTCTTTGGTCTCATCACTGAGTCCGGCATGGTAGAATGTGGCTGTAATGTGGTTCCGGTTCAGGAGCTGGGCTATTTCTTTGGTTTTTTTCCGGTTGCGTGTGTAAACAATGCTGGAACCATTTACCCGTTGCAGGATGTGCAACATTTCGCCTTCTTTGTCTTCCGTGTGGCGGACAATATAGGCCAGATTCTTCCGCTCGAAACTCATGCGGAATACATTCTCCTGGCGGAACTGGAGTCGCTCTTGGATGTCCTTGACCACTTCCGGAGTGGCTGTGGCCGTCAGGGCAATGACGGGAACTCCCGGAAGCAGTTGCCGGATGTCGGCTATTTTCAGGTAAGCAGGGCGGAAATCGTATCCCCATTGTGAGATGCAATGGGATTCATCCACGGTAATGAGGCTTACGTGCATGCTGCGAAGCTTAATCTGAAAGATTTCGGTTCCTAGTCTTTCCGGTGAGATGTAAAGAAATTTGTAGTTGCCGAAAATGCAGTTTTCCAATGCAATCAGAATTTCTTCTCGCGTCATGCCGGAATAAACCGCAGTGGCCTTGATACCCCGTTCACGCAGGTTTCTTACCTGGTCTTTCATCAGGGCAATCAGGGGGGTAATGACCAGACACAATCCTTCCTGGGCGAGGGCCGGCACTTGGAAAGTAATGGATTTACCTCCTCCTGTGGGCATAAGCCCCAAAGTGTCCTTGCCTTCGCCTACGCTGCGGATGATATCTTCCTGTATGCCTCGGAAGTGGTCGTATCCCCAGTATTGTTTCAGGATTTTCAGATAGTCGGCCATGGATTTCTAGCTTCGACTCGGCTTGATGTCTTCAATCTGCAATTGGATTTCTCCTCGTTTATGGGTATTTTCCTCGATGGTATAGCAGATGTTGAACGATTGCTTGGTCTTTATGTAGCGGACTTGTGAGCTTTGTCCGAAAGCGATGCCATTCATTACGTTGTTCGATTTGTTGTCTACCAACTCCAGCTTGATGTGTTCCTGGTCTCTGCCTACCACCTTGCTGGTACCGTAATCATACACGTTCAGTGTGGCAAAGATAGGCTTGTGGTTTTCCGGACCAAACGGATTGAACTTCTTCAAGTCGAAGAAAAACTTCGGAGTGATGTCTCTGAAATCCAGTTGTGCATCAATCTGAATGGTGGCATTGGTTTGTTCCGGAAGAATGTGGTTGGTGACATATTCTTCAAACCGGCGGGTAAATTCCGGCACATTTTCCACCTTCATGGAGAGCCCGGCGGCATAGGTATGTCCGCCAAAATTTTCCAATAAATCGCGGCAATATTCGATGGCTTTATATACGTCGAAACCCGATACGGAACGTGCAGAACCTGTGGCCAGGTTGTCTGTGCGTGTCAGTACCACGGCTGGGCGATAGTAAATTTCCGTCAGTCGGGAAGCTACGATACCGATGACCCCCTTGTGCCAGTCTTCATTGAAGATGACAATCGATCTTCTTTCAGACAGGTCGGACAGGTTGTCTACAATTTTGTTGGCTTCCTCCGTCATGCTTTTATCCAGATCCTTTCGCGTTTCATTGTAACTGTTGATGCGGTTGGCTTTTTTCAGTGCGGAGGCAAAATCCTTTTCAATTAAAAGGTCGACAGCTTCTTTTCCATTCTGGATGCGTCCGGAGGCATTGATACGTGGTCCGATTTTGAATACGATGTCACTCATCGTGATTTCTCTTTCAGCCAGTCCGCATACGTCAATGATAGCTTTCAGTCCAATACTCGGATTGGAGTTCAGCTGGCGGAGTCCGTGATAGGCCAAGATGCGGTTCTCTCCCATGATAGGTACAATGTCGGAAGCAATGCTGACGGCTACCAAGTCAAGCAGGGGAGTCAACTGATGAAATTCGATTCCGTTGTTCAGGGCAAAAGCTTGCATGAACTTGAAGCCTACTCCGCATCCGGAGAGATGTTCATACGGGTAAGTAGAATCAAACCTTTTGGCATTCAAAATTGCGACAGCTGGGGGAAGCACTTCATCAGGTACGTGGTGATCACAGATAATGAAGTCGATACCTTTTTCTTTGGCATAACTGATTTCCTCAACGGCTTTGATGCCACAATCGAGTACAATGACCAGTTTTACTCCTGTTTCATAAGCATAGTCTACTCCTTTTTTTGACACGCCATACCCTTCATTATATCTGTCGGGGATATAATAGTCGATGTTCGAGTAGAACTGTTGCAAAAACTTGAAAACCAGTGCGACGGCTGTAGTTCCGTCCACGTCGTAGTCTCCATACACCAGAATTCTCTCTTTGCGTCCCATGGCCAGATTGAGGCGTTCCACAGCTACATCCATATCTTTCATTAGAAACGGATCGTGTAAGTCGTTCAGTTGCGGGCGGAAGAAAAGCTTGGCTTCAGCAGCTGTATGTATTCCTCTTTCTTGTAGCAGTTTGCACAAGATGGGGCTGATGCCTATTTCTCTGGAGAGGGCTCTAGCTGCTTCTCTTTCTGGGAGTGTAGGAGGTTGATAGTTCCATTTGTAGTTCATTTATATATGTTTTTTTCTTTTTTTTCAGTTCACGTAAGGCGCTTCTTTATTTGGTTTGCAGGTGGTTTTATAAGATATATCCACTAAAGGAAGAACCTTGTTGTCTCAAATAAGTTACTTATTTCGGACTTCAATCCGTAAAATTAGTAAAAAGAAAGAAAAAAAGCGGCTCATTCCCTATTAAAATTATGGAATGAGTCGCTTATTATTTATAATGAGTCTATATATGAACTATTTAAAGTCCCAGTTTTTTGGCGATATCAGCTGGGATTGCTTTTTTGTGAACTAGAATGTTCATCGTTTTATATTTAGCGAACGTCTTGGAAGCGTACCAGATACCTTTGTATTTTCCGCTTAATCCCCATGAATTTTTCACCATATAATATTCTTTACCGTTCTGGTCTTTGGCGATACCATAGATGAGCATTCCGTGGTCGTCTGTGGTTTCCCAGTTGTCGAATGCGGTCTGTCTCATTTCCTGAGTTACCTCAATTTCCGGAAGCGGTTTGCTGGTTAGTTCTTTACGCTTGTCTGCCTTGCTTAATCCCAACCAGTGTGCCATATCTGAGCCTGTTAGTTCTGCCCCTTTTTCTACATTTGGGCATACAGCGATGCCGTCGCGAGTAAATCCTTCTTCGCTTACATCTGCTCCCCAGGCAAAGGTATATCCGTTGTTGATAGCGTTATCCATTACTTCCATCAGTTCGTCAATCGGCAGGTTGTAAGATAAAGCATTACGCCAGTTGTCTTGTACTTCGATGCTGAACTGCTGGTAGAAAGGATGGTGTGTGTAAGATGTAAGTGAAACGTAATCGTCCATGTTCAGTCCTAATACTTCGTCGGCGAATGTTTTGGGAGTATAAGTTTTTCCTTTGTAAGTGAATTCTTTTGGGCATTCTCCGAGGTAAGTGTCATAGATTGCTGTAACTCCTTTTTTCCACACTGGAGTCAGTTTGCTTTGTTTTCCTTTTCCAATGGCTTGTACATAGGCTTCTGCTACAGCATCCAATTCGTTGTGATTAGGAAGAGAATCTCCGTATTGGATGCCTGGCATAATTTCTTGAGGTACCATACCGTAGTTCTTGTAGCAGTAAACGATATCTTCAAAGCTACCGCCCGGAGAGAAAGAAGCATCTCCATGATAACGTACATAGTTTACAGCACGGTCTTCCATTGTTTTGTGTACCACAAACATTTCTGATAAATCGAATTCACCTTTTCCTGTACGGAGCAATTCCGATTCCAGGAATCCTATGCTGGAAAAAGACCAGCAAGTACTAGAACGGTTCTGGTTTTTTATAGAGGTTATTGGGTTTTCTTTTACCGTTGTGAAAATAAATCCTTCGTCTGCTTTGTTTTTCTTGGGGTTCTTGGCATAGATGCTTCCAAAGCAAAGTCCCACTGCGGCTAATAAAATCAGTTTGTTCATTGTTTTGATGTAAAATGTTATAGGGTTAATAAATTGTTTTTATTCATTCATGATAGCTTCCACTTCGTCGAAGGTGATTGGAATATGCTTGTCACCCAAGAAACGAGAACCCTTTGAGGTAATCAGTATATCATCTTCCAAACGAATTCCCCCAAAGTCTTTGTATTTTTCAATTTCATCGAAATTCAGGAAGTCCGCATGTAATTTTTCAGCTTTCCATTTATCGATTAATGCGGGGATGAAATAACATCCAGGTTCATCGGTAATGACAAAACCTTCCTGCAAGCGGCGTCCCATACGAAGAGAGGCCAGTCCAAACTGGGTAGAAGGCTGCACTTCTTCATCGTAACCTACATAACATTGGCCCAGGTCCTCCATGTCGTGTACATCCAGTCCCATCATGTGCCCCAGTCCATGTGGCAAAAACAAAGCATGTGCTCCGGCTGCGACTGCATCTTCTGTATTTCCTTTCATCAGTCCTAGTTCTTTCAAGCCATTGGTCAATACTTTGCAGACTTCCAGATGTACGGATTTATAGGTTACTCCCGGACGTGCCAGTTCGAGGGCTTTGTCGTGGCAGGCCAATACAATACCGTATACATCGCGCTGACGGCTGGTAAACTTTCCACCGACAGGGATAGTACGTGTATGGTCGGAGCAGTAATAATTCATTAACTCGGCTCCTGCATCGGTCAGCATCATCCGGCCTTCTTTCAGGATATGACTGTGGTCATGATTGTGAAGTGTTTGTCCGTTCTGCGTCAGTATAGTGGCAAATGAAACCATTCGTCCGTAGGAAGAAGCGATGCCATCGAGTACTCCGGCTATGTATTGTTCTGAAACTCCAGGTTTACACAAACGCATGGCAGCAGTATGCATTTCATATCCTACGTTGCAAGCCTTGTCGATTTCTGCGATTTCGCATGCTTCTTTGGCGGCACGAAGGGAGATTACAGCTTTTATGAGTTCAATGGAAGCGTGCTGTTTGGTCATGGATGCTTTGATGCCTGTCAATTCTTCGAGTAACAGCATGTTGTCGTAGCGGTAAGGAGGAAGAAAATGCACTTTTCTTCTTTGTGCGATGGCTTTTCCTACAAAGTCTTTCAGCATATCGAATGGATAGCTCTTCTCAATTCCCACCTGTGCGGCCAGTTCTTTGACACTGGGTTGAGGTCCCATCCAAATGATATCGTCCATATCCACGTCGTTTCCAAAAAAATAGTCTGTTCCGTTGTCTATATCAATGATTCCGGCATAACCCGGATGTGAGTGTCCGAAAAAATAGACAAAAGAACTGTCTTGACGAAATTTATATGTGTTGTCAGGATAATTGGCAGGTGCCTCGTTGTTGCCCAAAATAAGGACAATGCCGTTGCTCATTTTTTCTCGTAGAGCCTTCCGGCGTTTCTGATAAGTAAGTGAATCGAACATATTCATTTCATTTTAATATCACATTTGTGAAAATAATGTTGCAAATGTAGTAAATAAAATAGAAAAAATAGTTAGGATGTATGGGAAAAACATATATTTGCAAATTCCAAGATTGCTTAAAAAGAACGAAGTATGGAACTAGACTTTGAAAAAACAGGATTGGTTCTTGAGGGTGGAGGCATGCGAGGTGTATTCACATGTGGAGTATTGGATTTCATGATGGATCATAAGTTGGAGTTTCCTTATGCGATAGGTGTTTCGGCGGGGGCTTGTAACGGTTTGTCGTATATGTCTCATCAGCGAGGTCGTGCCAAGTTCAGTAACATTGACATGCTGGCCGAATATCATTATATCGGTTTGAAGTATTTATGGTATCAGCACAGTATTCTGGATCAGCATTTGCTTTATGATTTGTTTCCGAGTCAGATTTTACCTTTTGATTATGAGGCTTATTTTAATAATCCGGCACGCTTTGAAATGGTTACTACTAATTGTGTGACTGGAAGGGCTTGTTACTTGGAGGAAAAAGAGGGACGTAATCGTGAACGGTTGGTAGATATTGCCAAAGCTTCAAGTAGTCTTCCGTATGTGTGTCCTATTACGTATGTAGACGGACGTCCGATGTTGGATGGTGGAATTGTAGATTCCATTCCAGTATTGCGTGCAATGTCACAAGGTTATGAACGGAATGTGGTGGTTTTAACTCGTAATAGGGGATACCGGAAATCGGAAAAAGATATTCGTGTGCCTCGTTTTATCTATCGTCGCTATCCTAGGTTGAGGCTGGTGCTTAGCCGCCGTTGTGCGGTGTATAATGAACAGTTGGAACTTGTTGAAAAATTAGAGGATGAAGGACGTGTCATTGCTATTCGACCTGAAAAGAAAGTCGTGGTGAATCGAATAGAAAAAGATGTAAATAAGCTTACGGCTTTGTATGAAGAAGGCTATGCATGTGCCGAAAAGGTGTTGATGCCTTTATTGGAAGGAAAAAGAGGATAAAACTGTGGAGATGAAACCATAAAAAAATCCGGAATGTGGATTCCGGATTTTTTTATAGTTTTTATTTTGCGAAGCTGACAGCGCGGGTTTCACGAATAACCGTGATTTTTACTTGTCCCGGGTAGGTCATTTCGTCTTGAATCTTCTTGGCGATTTCGGTTGACAGGCTTTCCGTCTGTTTGTCGTCAATCTTGTCTGCACCTACAATGACACGGAGTTCGCGTCCGGCTTGGATGGCGTAGGTTTTGGTAACACCAGGATATGACATCGCAAGTTGTTCGAGGTCATTCAGACGTTTGATGTAAGCTTCTACAATTTCACGGCGTGCTCCCGGACGTGCTCCAGAGATGGCATCGCAGACTTGTACGATAGGAGCCAATAGACTGGTCATTTCCACTTCGTCGTGATGAGCACCGATGGCATTGCAGATATCTGCCTTTTCTTTGTATTTCTCTGCTAGTTTCATACCCAATAGAGCGTGCGGCAATTCAGGTTCTTCATCAGGAACTTTTCCGATATCGTGTAACAAGCCGGCTCGTTTTGCCTTTTTCGGATTCAATCCTAATTCAGAAGCCATTACGGCACATAGATTGGCTGTTTCACGAGCGTGCTGTAACAAGTTCTGTCCGTATGAAGAACGGTATTTCATCTTACCAATGATACGAATAAGTTCCGGATGCAGTCCATGGATACCCAAATCGATAGTGGTACGTTTACCCGTTTCAATGATTTCGTCTTCTACCTGCTTACGTACTTTGGCTACCACTTCTTCAATGCGGGCCGGATGAATACGACCGTCGGTTACCAGTTGATGCAAGGCCAGGCGAGCAATTTCACGGCGAACAGGGTCGAAAGCAGAAAGTACAATTGCCTCCGGAGTATCGTCTACTACGATTTCTACGCCTGTGGCAGCTTCTAATGCCCGGATATTACGTCCTTCACGTCCGATAATGCGTCCTTTAATTTCGTCTGATTCAATATGGAATACGGTGACAGAATTTTCAATGGCTGTTTCTGTAGCTACTCTTTGGATAGACTGGATGACGATTCGTTTCGCTTCACGGTTGGCCGTAAGCTTGGCGTCGTCCATAATATCATTAATGTAAGACTGTGCCTGGGTTTTAGCTTCTTCCTTTAAGGATTCTACCAGACGTTCTTTAGCTTCTTCCGCAGACAATCCTGAAATGGTTTCCAGTTTTTCTCTTTCCTGTGATTGAAGCGTATCCAGTTCTTCTTTTTTCTTTTCAATGATTACAAGTTGGGCGTCCAGATTTTCTTTGATGGCCTCTGTTTCGTTGCGTTTACGCTGAAGCTCTTCGTTCTTTTGGTTCAGCACCATTTCCCGTTGCTTCAATTTGTTTTCCGCCTGTTGGATTTTCTGGTTTCGGAGAGCGACTTCCTTTTCCAGGTCTGCCTTTTTGTTTAGAAACTTTTCTTTTACTTCCAGAAGTTTGTTTTTCTTGATTACCTCAGCCTCTGTTTCGGCTTCTTTGATAATGGTGTCATATTTCGTCTTCAAGCCATACTTAAAGAATCCATACGACAATGCACCTCCAACCAGGAAGGCCACAATCGCTAGTATTACTGTCGTCAACATTATAATTAGTTTAAATATATAAATAAAAAACGCATAAACTTCTCTGCGGGAAATCCCATCAGATAAAGCTTATGCGTGAATGTTTTCTCTTTATGTATCTGTCTATAAACCTTTGTTCCGGCTGTCTCGTATATATCTTTCAATATCTTCGTTCAGCTCCTTTAGCTTTTCTTGATAAGGTAAGGTGTCATTCCTTTCCTTCATGGAAAAATTTTCATAAGCTAAGTCAAGTGCTACCATTTTCCAGTGTTGTATGCTACTGAATTCAGGAAATGCACTTCGGTATTTATTTAGTTTATAATTAATCTGTTTGGCAGCTTCCCGATAACCTTCCTCTTCTGATGGAAGTATGGATACTGGATATCGTTCGTTGTCAATGAGTAGATTAAATCTCTTTTTTTCGTCCATAAAAGTATATACTTTACCGTCGTAGTCTTATTCATTCAGCAAAGCGATGCATTTATCGACTTCACGCACAAGTTTCGCCAGTCGTTGTTTCGTATCGCGGAGGTCGTTGTCGTTGATACTGAGAATACGGGCGTTTTTCAAATTGATATACTTGGTTTCCAATTCTTTCCGGCTATGCTCCAGTTGGGCCAGTTCTTCGTTTCTTTGGCTGATTTCTTTTTTTAAGGAGAGATTTTCTTTTTCCAGTTCCTCGTAAAGATACAGTAATTGTCTCAGTCTGCCCTCGAAAGTATTTAACAGCTTTTTGTCCTCTTCTGTCATCCGTATATCAAAAAATATACACAAATATACAGTATTGGTTGGAAAATCAAAAATATTTGTTGTGGATTTTATTAAAAATTGTGAGATTGTGGGCGGGTGAAATCTTTTGTGTATGGATTTTTTCTGTCTGATAATTCTTTTTACCTTTGTGGTTGCATTGAGGTGACATTAGATGCGTTTTTTTTTAATGTTTTAAAAATCAAATCATTATGTATACTGTTATAAAACGGATGGAAATTTCGGCCTCTCATCGTTTGCAGCTTTCTTATGAAAGTAAGTGTGAGAACCTGCATGGGCATAATTGGATTGTCACTGTGTATTGTCAGGCTGAGGAATTGAATGAGGACGGAATGGTAGTCGATTTTACGCACATTAAAGAAGTAGTAAAAGGGCAACTTGATCATAAAAATCTGAATGACGTGTTGCCTTGTAATCCTACGGCCGAGAATATAGCCAAATGGATTTGCGACCGTGTTCCTCATTGTGTGAAGGTAGAAGTGTGTGAATCTGAGGGGAATAGGGTGGTTTATGAAAAAGATTAATGAAATATTCTACAGTCTTCAAGGGGAGGGCTTTTATGTAGGTACACCGGCTGTGTTTGTTCGTTTCTCAGGTTGTAATCTGAAGTGTGACTTTTGCGATACGCGTCATGAGAAAGGTACTTTCTTGTCGGACGAGGAGATAGTGGAAGAGGTTTGCCGTTATCCTTGTCGGATGGTAATCCTTACGGGAGGGGAACCTGGGTTATGGATAGATGAACCTTTGATAGAAGCATTGCATCGTGCGGGTAAATACGTATGTGTGGAGACCAATGGGACTTGTGTACTTCCTTCTTCGGTTGACTGGGTTACTTGTTCACCGAAAAAAAGTGGAAGTTTGCATGTGGCACGGATAGATGAAGTAAAGGTGGTATTTGTGGGACAGGATGTGGAGCCTTATTTGCAGTTGAAGGCTTCCGCTTATTTTTTACAACCATGTTCGGGGAAAAATACCACTGAAGTTGTGGAATACATCAAACAACATCCTGTATGGAGGTTAAGTTTGCAAACACATAAGTTGATAGATATTCCTTGATTGTTTTTATACAAAATGTAAGAATATGCATTCAGACGTGTTGGTGTTTTTTAACAACTTTCACGCCTGAATTTGTTAATAAACATATTTGTTCTTGAGAGAATGTGTGTACAGACAATAAAAAAGATACTCCCGCTAATCACTATTAGCAGGAGTATCACAACACAAAAACTAAACTAGACTTAATTTTGTGAATGTGATACTTCATGCTGATAGTCAATTAATTATAGATGTTGACTTTTATACGACTGGAATGAAAGTGGAATATATTATCTTCTTTTCCGTTTGAATATCCTTTTATACCACTTTTCTTTTTCTTCTTTTATCCCATCATATAGGAGGCTTATTAGTGAGGCTCTATTTTCATATATTCTCTTTTTTATTTGAGATATATCTGCATTTGAATAGTTGTCAATTTGATTTGAACATAAATCCTGTAAATCGTTTATTATTCTATTTATATTTGTAGCAAGAGATTTATCGTATGATTGTATAATCGTAACAAAATTGTCAAGAAAATCATTTCTTAAATCTCTAAGTGCTCTATTAGCTCTTGCCTTTTGTCTTGGTATAAATCTGCCGTCATTAATTCTTTTCAACGAATTAATATTGTTATTAATTCGTTGATGTATTTGATTATAGAATGTATCAATATTGTTGAGATTGGGTTGTATTATTACAGACATGTACCAACTCTTTTTTGTCTCTTTTTTTCTATCTCTGTTGTTTATATAATTTTGTCTTATGAATATGGCTATAGTTAATATTATTGCTAATGTTGAAATTACATTTGCATAAAAATCAGTACTTATAATCTTTTCAAGCCTTTCTAGTTCATCTTCTCTTTTGTCGTAGTATAAGCTATCTAAAGGTTGGTATGCAAAGATGAAAGATTGGTTCATTAACGAATCATTCTTGAAATGAATATACGGTAAATTATCCATAAACTATTTTCTATTGTTATATTCTATTACAGCTTGTCTTTCATTGTCTGCAATATCTTCTTTTAGACATTTTATGACTTCTGGGTCTTCATCTTCAAAAGTAATTTTATACTTTTCATGAAAATTGTCTATACCTCCAAGATTACATATACTTTCATAGAATAATCCTAAGAAGAATGATGGGTTGAATGATGTTGTTCCTTCAGGTACTGATATTTCATATTCTTCTCTATCTTTATCACATTGGTTAAGTTTTAATTCTTCTCTTACTTGATACCCTTGTTTTCTACCTGTGAACATAGTGCTATTTGGTCCTCTATGCGCTTGGGTTAACCTTATTGTTTTCATTCCCTTTATTTTTTAAAGTCTTACTAAAATATTTTTTGTTTAGATATATCTTAACTTCAAGGAATGTACCTGGAAAATATTCCTGCATGTGTCTAAGGTAATTCTCTTCAGGTAATAAAGATATATCTTTTTCCTTATTTAGCGATAAGAAGTAGTTATTGTTCTCTTCATATGGTTCTACTTCATTATCACAACGTACACAAGTCTTTCCTGATATAATGTTTAAATGAGGTTTGTAGTCTGGATTTTCTTTTCCAAATGACCCCAGTGTTATAAATGCCCTGATGAAATTCATAGTCCCGTGTCCTCGACTCTCATCCTCGTATTTTAAACGGCTTACTCCGTCTTGTAGACTATATAATGTATATAAATCATCTTTATTTAGTTTGGATCCTACTTTCTCTTTCAATTCTGAATGCTTATTATACCATTTCTTTATATTTGTCATCATTTCTTTGTTTTTCTTTTCATTATTAATGATACCTTCTGAAATAGAAAATCCAAAATTTAATATTCCTAAGTTAAGTTCTATTATAGGTTCTCCATCAATAATATTTTTAAAAGAAACGCCGTCAACATACCATTCATTATGTGTACTATGATCTTCTGCATTATTAAAAATTTCGGATAAGAGTTTGTCTATTTTGTGAATACCACTAGCATTTAGGATTGCGTTTGATTGCACCAGTGATTCATTTATAAATTCTCTGACTATAGTACAAACAGCTCCTTTTTTGTTCTCTTTGTATGAGGTCTTGCTTGCCAAGTTTGTTTGTAGTCCTAAATATAGGAAACCTTCTTCAGGTTTAACATCCTCTACTTCTTTCTTTCCTATATTGTCTACTAACTTTAGAGCGAATAAAGACCTGTTTACTTTATTGCATTTTGATTTTTTGTATTTAATCTCTTTATCTGTAGGATTATAAAATCTATCGTTATATCGTACTTTTGTCTCAATTAGTTCTCTTACTATAATCTTTAACAACATTGCATTTGTAATATCAATTCTTTCACATATATTAAAATCTGCAATGGTAGTTTTATCTGTTAACAGATAGGATGACATTAGGCATTTAAAGAATGTTATACAGTCATCGCTATTCTCTTCAAAAGAGAATATTTTGGGAACAATTACTCTATCTGAAATATAGTCTTTATTTATAAAACCTTTTTTTCGGAAAAAAGATAAAAGATTGGTTTGTACTTTTATGTTGATACGTGGAAAAACTCCGGCCAATGCTTTTTTTCTTGGTTTTTGATTCCTTTTTTTAAGTTTATATCTACGTTTGTAAACTTTTAATTCTAAAATTCTTTCTTTTTTCATTTTTATTTTGTGTTTATTGATTGTTTGAATTGTCGTGCTTAAAGTATTGATTTACAGAGTAAGTTGATAATTGTGATGTTATGCTATACTTAATCTTGAGAATGCAATACTATCTATTTGAGAGTAATTATAAATGTTGACTATTATCCGATTGTTATATCCGAGAAGATGTGTGGTTTATTTTCTCGGTTTTGGGGGAGGTGGAACGTTCACTGTCCCCGGAACTTCTGCATAATCTTTTCCCATACTCATTTATTTTTTAGGTTTTGGAGGAGGTGGTACATTCACAGCCTTTGGCATTGAATTTTGATATCTATCTCCTGGAATCTTTGTCGTTGCAATATTCACTTCTGGAGGATATGCAACTTTTTTAATTGATTTTTCCATCTTATTTGTGCTTATAATGTTGTTATTTTATTTTTCGTAATATACACGGTTAATGTATTCTTTAGCTTGTTCATCTATCTTACGTTGAAATCTTGTAGAGATATTACGTACGAGCCTGTTCATCTGTGACATCTTGTCGCATTCCGTTTCTTTTAGCTTGAAGAATTCATCCATAGCCTGTTTTTCGTCGATGATGTCATGGTCGAACCGGTACCAGATGTTTTCAAGCGAGTTCATGTATTTGTTGTAGAAGTCTGCAAGAACATCTAGCGATGACAGTTCACTTTCACCTTGTACGAAGTTTGGAAGTACAGACTTTATAATAGATACGAATCCTATCAGCATAGAAGCGAAGAACGGCACTTTGTCATTCAGTAGAGTACCTAATGCACCTGCAGAGGCTGTGATGGCAACAAAGCCATTATATGCCCTGTTGTATCCTCTTCGTTTATCTGTATATTTTTGTATGCAGATAATGTTTGCCTTTGCCTGTTTCAATTCTTCCCAGATTCTATTTCTGCATATCATGTTATTCAGGTGATTCTACTTTGTCAATGATGAATGAACAATTATAAGAATAGATGCTATGTAAAGGCTATTACTTTTCCGTTTCCAATGCTTTGTTCAGTTCTTCTTCAGATACTTCTTTTTTCAATAGCCAGTGGTATACGTTTTGATTTCCCATTGTGACTGCGTAAGCTTGTACAAATTCCCATCCTTGTTTTCCGAAGTAGTTCATTGCATCCACCATAGAATTGAATTCTATATTCTTTCCGTTTTCGTCTTTCATGTATGATATGCCTTTCCAGAAAGAGGTTTCCTGTCCATAGTCAACTTGTACCTTAACTTTGTTGCTAAGAAGTTTTGAGGTTCCTACAAGTTCACAATAGATGTAGTTATTGGCATAAAGGCTGATTGATAACACAGCCACAAATAACGTTAATAAAAGTCTTTTCATGTTTTCAATATATTTTTTGTCATAAACGGTATGTTCTTGTTTATGATTAAGTGTAAATATTTATGATATTCATAGACTTTCTATAATTTCAAGTATATTTTTTGAAGATTCTTTCCGGTATCTTACTTTTACTTCGCTTTCCCAGTAGTTTCGTACTATATCGGAAAGTCCGTCTGGAACACTCAGTGTGACACTTGAATCTACAGAAGAAATCTTTACACTATTACCTATCGCATTTGCAGCTGTAAGCACACCTGTAATCTCTTTTGTAGATATTTTTTTCTTTTTTCCTTTCTCATCTAAAGAAGACTCCAATTCACTCATTATCGTATCTGATATGCTTTTTTTGTCTCTTTGTATAGGAACAGGATTAATATGTCCATTATTGAAGGTTGTAATACCGAACATTGATACTTCTTTTCCGTCAGGAGCAAGTTCTTTCGTCAATCCAATAAAATTGCTTCTGTAAGATTCGTCAGGTATATTCATTTTCAATGCTTCCATATCATTGTTATTGATATGTTGTATATTTGTTGTAATATCTTCGATTACATTCTCAAGGCTGCTAAATCCGGGAATGGTTGAATCGAAATCCTTTGTAAACCGAACAGTAAATGCAAGGCTTCCAGCCCTTGGGACAGATATATAAGCTTCGCAATAGTTCTTAAGTTCTTTTGAAACTTTTCCTTTTTTTCTGAATGGCTTTCCTGATTTCCGTTCTATGGTTCTTTCCGTGAGTTTTACAAAGTTGATGATTCTTCCGATAACGTCTTCACTTCTTGCCATTCCGTAGTTCACTCCCTTCCCGTTAATCACAAGCTGTATATCACCTTCCTGAAAATCTACTCCTTTTATCTCCATGTGACGTTTGAAGTTTACCATTTCAAGGAGATCTCTCATTTCTTCGGCAATTTCGTGTGGAGGTTCACCAAGAAGACCGTATGAAATCATTCTTTCGGCTTCTCTATAGTTTTTTGCATTGTATGCAAGACTCGCAGCGCTTCTGATAAGGATAGAGGTGGTAGGTTCGCCTAAATTATTTTCACGAGCGAACATCGCAGCTTCTTTTTCTTTTTCGAAGGCTTCAGCATAAAGCCTAATAGCTCCTTCTGCGTCTTTCATTGCTTTGAGCATATCGGCGTGGTCAGCAATTTCCATTGCTATGTTGTGGTGTTCCCTTATGTTCATAAGTCATCGCTTTTTTGCAAATTTAGCAAATGGAGAGCTAAATTCAACAATTGATATATATGCAGGTAACTGCGTAGAGTCTGATTGGTTCGTTTGTTTAATCTTTTTTTTGAATCTTGTTTCAAGAGGCTTTTCTCCTCCTGTAAATATTCCGGAGACCTCCAGTCTGGCCGACTTTTTAAATGGTATGTCATCATCATGGCCTAGCCAGTAGTCGACCCCTGTTCCTTTCCTAGAACGTTCTATGATTGTATAGTCTGTTTCATGTATGGCCAACATTGCAGAGATACATACGGCACCGTGTTCTGTGGTGTATTCCTGATCTTTATATGTCCTATCAATCTGGTCATCAAAATAATCTTCCCAGAGGATTTCATATTCTTTTTCGTTATCGCCTTTCAAAGGCATTATGACATTTTGAGGATGTCCTGACCTATGAAGGCAAACCATACATGCTTCATATAATTGACCGGCAGCAATTTTTGTTATACCAGGTAGACCTTCTTTTATTTTTCTAATATCTAATTCTTCTGGCATTATATAGTAGTTTTTACTTGTTTAATATAATAAATCACACACACATACACACAAATGTAGTTAAATTTTTTTATGTTTGATTTTGATTTAACTGAGAATTACATTGTTGGCCGTATTTTTTTACATGGTCAACGATTTTTTACCCTATCTTACGTTGGTTATTTGCTATTATTAGTTCCGCTTCCAGTTCCTTGATTCTTCTCTGCAGGTTGTTGATTGTGTCCTGCCATTTTTATTTATTTGGCTCAGTAACTTTGATTGAGGCTTGAACCATAAGGTTATTTATAACTTTAGTCATATTAGGACTTGGAATGATTTCTTCCAATTTACTCTTTAAATCATCTTCACTATCGACTTCATATTCTTCGCCATTTATGTAGTCATTCAGTATCAATGGGTAGAACTCTAGTGCAGAGAACACAATCTTCATGATTTGTAATCTATAATTCAACTTAGGAACTGTAGCATTAAACGTACACTCCCATATATTGGGATTTTTGGTTATCGGAGAGACTTGACTTATTATATAGATTGACACTGTAGAAAGTGTCTTTGTTGTAATTTCACCGACAACAAGTCCATTAGTTGCCTCAGTCAGGTTTTGTGCTTGAGCTTCCATAATTGTATTTGGTGCTACTGCTGTTGGGGCAGATACTTTCCATAAATTCTTCATTTCCATAATCTCATATTTTTAAGTTAAACTTTATTGGTAAATGGTCTGAATATTGCTTGTCGATTACAAAATTAGATGTTACAAGCTGTTTCTGATTAATACGTGTTATAATATCCAGCAGAGAATCGTCAAAAAAGTCTATCAGTTCCGGCCTTATCAGTACCTGGTCGTATATATGCCAGTAGAAATTGATTGATTTAGATGAATTGTAATACATCGTTCCAGACACCTTTCCTTTTCCTGTATCTCCAAGGAATCCCCACATCGGATTGTATAGGAATTCATATTCGTTACCTCTTACGGTAGCTTTTCCGTTATTGTTGATGACAGATTTATCCATCACAGAATGCAATCCCCTTGCTTTTATCATTCCCTTGTCAAAGGGATTCATGTTAAAATCACCGCAGATGATAGTTCTTTGATGTCCTACTTGCTGTTCCACTTCCTCGATGAATTCAGCCACTTCCGTAGAATATTCAGAGAGTTCATCATCCGTCATATTTATTTTGCTTGGCAAGTGGCAAGTTATCAGCGTGATATTCTTATTAAGTAAAGTACTGAAAAGTTGTTTTGCGCTTAATCTGTTCCTGTCATTAGAATTACTGATGAAAGATATGTCAAAACGGGTAAAGATTTTAACCTTGTCAGTCGGTGAATTTGAAGGTACGTATTGATATTTATACAAAGAAGGTTCTTCGTTGATTGCTTTCAACAACTCTTCTTCCATGCATTCAGGATATTCTGCAAGCATAAGAATGTCTACATCTTCCGTTATTGCGAGTTCTTTTATTGTTGGGAAGATGTCCTTATTTTTATGTATGTTCCAGAATATGAAATTCATTTTATCCGATTAATTTGTTATTCTTGAATATTGTCAGTTCTACTTCAAGGCGTTTGTTTATTGTTTCCAGTTCCTTGATTTTTCTTTGAAGGTTGTTGATTGTGTCCTGCTGGAAGGCTATTGTGTCAATCAGCTTGCTTAATCTGTCGTTTTCGTTTGAAGATGTTGGCTGTTCTGATGTCAGCAGCATTTCTCCATTACCGCGAAGAAGCCATTCTGCTGAAATGTTCTCAAATGTGATAAGTATGCTATTGATTGTTTGTAGACTTATCTCTCTGACACCGTTAATCTGATTACTGAATGTATTCTGCTTAATTCCGCATTTAATAGCAAAAGCCCTGTCAGATAGTCCGTAGTGGTTAATTATTTTTTTTATCCGTTCAATCATATTCTACATAAATGTTAAATAATCCTATATGAGATAATAATTATACCTCTATGTTTGCAAATTATCTCAAATGAGATTACCTTTGCAATACAAACATACACACATACAAAAATAGAAATTAAAACGAATAATTGAAAATGAAAACTGATGAATTTTTCTACGAAAATGAAGCTGAAAGTCTTAAAGCTGACATCGAAAAAGCTAAGTCTATGACAGAAGAAGAGATGCAATCTTACTTCAATACAGACGATAGCAAGGAAGAATTTATCAGCATGCTTGAAGATGAACTCAAAGTTGCTGAAAGCCACATTGTTGAAAATGATGATGATTTCGGCATCGTTGACCCCGGCTTTGCAAATGAAGCCGATTACTTGAGATACAAATTTGCGTAATAAAAACCTCACTAAAAGTCAAAACCATTATGGAAATTAAACCAACCAAGTATCAGCCAGGACAGAAAGTCTGGACACTTATAGGAATGAAGGCTGAAGAGAAAACAATCAAGGGTATCAGCATCAGTGTTGACTCCGATGGAGTACAGAAGAACTACTATCACATGTTGGTTCCAAAAGAAAAGGAATGCTCCAGTGAAGCATTTGCATCCTATTCCGAGAAAGAACTATTTAGTTCAAAGGAAGAGATGAGAATGAGTGTTTTCGGTGATTGACAAATCACATCCCGGTGTGGCCTGACCGCCACACCGGGAACAATAGAGAAGAGTTCCTTGACATCTTTTGGCTGACGGACATACTGGTATGGTATAGTAATTCACCGTGGATAACGGGCGGTCCGACAGAGTGTAGAATTGTAGCAATTCGGTCTGCGTATGCAGGCTTTATGATATAGCTGGAGTAGCTTAACGGTAGAGCACAACATGGGTTATAAAAAATAGAGATGCAATAATGAATATCGTTGATGAAAGGGTTCGACTCCCTTCTCCAGCCCTAATTCAAATTAGTTTGTTATGGTTATAGATAATTCGATAGAAACTGCCGAGTCATTGAAAAATCTATTTGCAATGCTTTATTTTGTGGCAGCATGGGCATTCGGCATGGTTTCTCCATGCCTTGTTTATGAAATATGGAAATCGTGTAAGGAAGAGCGACCTTTTGATTTTAACGGAGCCAATTATTGGTGTCCTATTGCGATTGTGATGTTGGTCATTTGTTCTGTATTATGTATGATTTCTTTTTTCTTTATGATTGCTGAGCATCTTTTGAGATTCGTTAATTGCTTGGATTAAGAAATTTTCTGTAGTCTCTTCAAATTTCGTGAATGCTTCCTCGTATTTATTGATTTTATCGGGGTATGGCAAATCCTTGCTGTATATTATGTCCCTGAGTTCATCATAAAGCAGTGAGGAACTTTGTACGAGTGAATCATATTTTTCATAAAGTTCTTTATCAAGGTAGAAATGCAATTTCAGGTTCTTGTTTTTCATGTCAATAAGAGGCTCATAAGCTATCTTATTCAATTCAAGGATGTCTGTTTGCTCATTGAGGATGTCAATCAGGTTGATGTTTCTCATTGCTGCCTTGTATGAAAGAAAAGAGTCGAGGAATTCTGATATGGAATTGACGGAGTTTGAGTAGAAGGTTTTGAATTTTAGTTCTTTTTTTCTGATACTCAACTTGTAAAGTTCTCTGATAAAAAAGAATATAATTCCTACTAGTAATGATAAGGAATCTAAGTGGTTAAGAAGAAGTTCGATAAAATGTTTCATAAATCTTAATTTTTGAATTTCCAACACAAAATTAAGAAATCCCTCCGGAGAAATTCCATGATTATAAAATTCCGGAGGGAACATTCCGAGGTTGTTTAATGGCAGAACGGCACCAGTCTGAGGGCATAAGGATTTTTGGTGCAGGTGGCGGTTCGAATCCGTCTCTCGGAACTTAAACTTATTAGTTATGAAAGTATTTAGTCGTATATGGATGCTGATGGTAGCTATATGTGCTGTTGGCATGTTGTATGGAGCAATCACAATACCAAGTCCGGTGCAGGGTATATGGATATGCTCCTGTATAATCATTGTAATTGCATCGGTATATGCTTGTGTTATAATATGGAAAGAAAGGTAGAAGTTATGGGCAAAAGACCTATTGTATCGACATTACGATCCATGAAAATAGATGAAGAGGTTATTTTTGGTATTCATCAGAGAATTTCTCTTATGGGTACAATAGCCAATAGGTTGGATGTTGAACGTGCTTCAGGTATGTCATGGAAATGCAAGACAGACCGTGAAGCCGGAATTGTAACGGTTAAACGTGTTAGCTGATGGTGTTCGAATTAAATGGGAAGTTTATGACTACAATATTGTCAGATAATACAGCAGGAATGATTCTTGAGAACATACTTCTTGCAATGGAAGGAATAAAGTTCAGCAAGTCTCAGGCATCAGGAATAGTCGGTTCCGAGAACCGGTTGGAAAAGCTTGTTGAGAGCGGTAAGATACGTGCTGAGAAGAAGGCAGATTGTCAGAACGGAAAATGGTTCTGCAATGGTGCTGATGTGTTAAGGTACTGTTCGTACAAGAAGAGACATAAAAAAAGGAACAAGTCTAAAAGCCTGTGAAAGTGGTTATTTTCTACATAAATGTTTACGTTTTAATTTCTTGGTGTACGGACTGGCTTGTGAAAGTCGTCCGTACACACACTGGGCAATTAGTTTAATGGTAGAATATCGACAGTTTCCATGTATTATTGTTTCTTTAAATTGTCTTGCTTTGTCGAAGGTACGGGTTCGAATCCCGTATTGCCCGCAACCCTTTATAAGTTATCCGTTACAAATCCGAAAGTAGGGCGAAGATAGCGCAGGTTTTATCCGCACGGCATCGGTTAGCCGTTGACTCTATCTGAAAGGTAACGCGAAATCGGAAAGGATTGATTGTGTGATGTGCCCCGGAGAATATGCTTCGGGGCTTTTAATAGATAATTTTATGGATGAAATACTTGCTGGTAAGATTTGCCCATACTGTGGTAAACCTACCGAATTTGTTGACAGCTCCGTAATATACGGACGTTCGTACGGTATGATTTATATATGCCGTGATTGCAGGGCTTATGTAGGAGTTCATAAAGGAACAGACCAGGCATTAGGCCGTTTGGCAAATGCAGAACTAAGAGAGGCCAAGAAAGAAGCTCACTTCTATTTTGACCAGATAGCTAAGACAGACCTTATAAATAAGATTTGGAAGAAACATATCCCAAATACATCAAACAGGAATAAGGCTTACCTGTGGTTATCCATTCAATTAGGGATACCACACGAAATCTGTCACATAGGTATGTTCGATGTGAAGGATTGCAAACGTGTTGTTGAGTTGTGTAGACCTATCTGTGATACAAATGTTAAGGCGTAAAAATGGCGAAGTTTCTGTTTGCAAAACTTGACCATCTGAACTACCTTTACTGATGTAATGAACTAAAAGTCAAACCATTAATACTTTAATTATGGCTGAAAGAAAAGCTAAAACAGAAGTTCCTGAAAAAGATAATCAGGAAGAAAAACAGGAAGAAAAAGAAGTGCAACAGACACTTTCTGAAAAGGTTGGTAACATAAGAACCTTGAAAGCGAACGAGATTGAATGTCGAATCGGTACAATCAATGAGAAAGGATGTACATTGTTGCTGTACAAGGATGCCCGTGTGGATATGAGGCTGCTTGATGAGGTGTTCGGCCCCATGAACTGGAAGAGAGACCACGAAGTAGTGAACGGAAATCTGTTCTGCACCATATCCATTTATGATGAACGTAAAAAGGAATGGGTGAGTAAACAGGATGTCGGTACGGAATCTAATACCGAGAAGGAGAAAGGACAGGCTTCGGATGCTTTCAAACGTGCCGGATTCAACTGGGGGATTGGTCGAGAACTTTACTCGGCACCTTTTATTTGGGTGAAACTTGAGCCAAGCGAAATCAGTAAGAGCACTTCGGGTAGATGTTCTACTTATACTAAGTTCTCTGTAAGCGAGATTGAGTATGACGAGAACAGAGAGGTTAGTAAATGTATCATTGTGGACCACAATGGTGCTATAAGATACCAGTTCCCAAAGCCAAAGGAACAGAAATCTGAGCAGCCTCAACAAAATTCAAGCGTATTTTCCGGTAAACAGCTTCAGGAAGCGATTGATAAAGTAAGGGCATGTAAGAGTAGATCTGATATTAATGCTGTGTGGAAAAAATATACTGCAATGCAAAACAACCTTGAGTTCAAGAACGAGATTCAGAACATGTGTAAAAAATATCCCAAATGATAGAATTAGTTAAGTCAAGTGTGGTTTTCAATGAAGAGAACCACACCTATTTCCTGGGCGACAAGCAGCTTTCAGGAATTACAGGAATGATTAAGAGACAGTTGTTCCCTGATAAGTATAGAGATGTTCCTAAGTTTGTGCTGGAAAAGGCTGCTGAGAGGGGCACAAAGGTCCATCATGATTGCCAGTTCGCAGATGTAACGGGATTTGAGCCAGAAAGCAATGAGGCACTTAATTACTTAATGATACGTACTGGTGCTGGTTATACAGCTCTTGATAATGAATACACAGTCTCTGATGAAGAGCACTTCGCTTCAAATATTGATTGTGTCTGGGAGAAGGATGGAACTATAGCACTTGCCGACATCAAGACAACGTATAAGCCGGATATTGAATACCTCGAATGGCAGTTGTCAATATATGCGTACCTGTTCGAAAAGCAGAATCCTGAGCTGAAGGTTTCTAAACTGTACGGTGTATGGCTTTACAATGAAAAGTCAGAGCTTATTCCACTTGTCCGGAAATCTGACGTGGAGGTCAAAAGGCTGTTGCAGTGTGAGATTGAGGGAACACGTTACCTTGATACTGAAACTGCACTTGAACACAAGCAGGATGAAGTACAGCTATTGCCAAAGGACGTGATAAACAAATATCTTGAAGCTGTAGCGGAAGTTGAGAGAATACAGCCGTTCATTGACGGTTTCAAGGATTCGTTGAAACGCGCAATGGTTGAACACGATGTCAAGTCGTGGGACACAGGTGTATTGAAAGCTACCATAACACCTGCAGGAATCAAAAAATCTTTCGACACTAAGAGGTTTCAATCTGAGCATCCCGAGTTGTATAAACAGTACATCAAGGAGACTGAAACTGCTGCATCTATAAGAATCACATTAAGAAAGGAGGAAGAAAATGCTTAATAAGGTAATGCTGATAGGGCATCTTGGAAAGGACCCTGATGTAAGAACGCTTGATTCCGGAACAAAAGTCTGCCAGTTCACACTGGCAACGACGGAAAAGGGATACACGTTGCAGAATGGTACTCAGGTACCGGACAGGACAGAGTGGCACAATATTGTACTATGGAAGGGGCTTGCTGAGGTTGCAGGTAAATATCTTCACAAGGGAGACAAGGTTTTTATCGAAGGTAAAATCAGATCCAGAAGTTATGAGGATAACAGTAAGGTGAAGAGATATATCACAGAGATATTCGCAGATAACATGGAGATTCTTTCCACAACATCTAAGAGTGGTTCACAGAATAATGTTTTTGAAGCTCCATTACCATCAGAGACTCCAAGTGATGATTTACCGTTCTGATTATGGAAGCTACTATAATTAAGAAAGACGGTAAGGCCACCATGGACAAGGATTTCAACTTCATGCTAAGCCTTCTCCGTAATGGTGAATATACTCTTACCATCAAGAGAAAGACTAAGCCCAGGACGCTGGACCAGAACGCACTCATGTGGATGTGGTTCAGGTGCGTGGGTGGTGCCTTGCGTGAGTTCACCGGTGAAGCGTACTGGAGTACAAAGGAAGGTGTGGAAACGATACATGACCTGTATTGTAAGAAATTCCTTACAAAGATGGTTGTTACCCCTAAAGGTGAAACAACGGAACTCGCAAGAGGTACAAAAGGTCTTAGCACTATGGAGATGTCACATTTCCTGGATGCTGTCAAGACTGATATAATGACTGAATACGGTATACAGCTACCGTTACCTACAGACAAGTATTATTCGGCATTTGCAGCCGAGTACGAAAACAAATATTAATATGGCAATAATTAAAGATTACGAACCGGAAGAACTGAAGTTTGTTCTTCCGGAAGCAGTTCGGGAACAGTTTCCAATGGAACTGCAATTTGAGAACGCTGAGAGTGAGAAAGACATTCTGAAAGCAGTGAACGAACACTTCAATGCTTTGTTCCCTGAGAACGAGATGGCGCTTCGCTACATGGATGACGTGGAGAAATCGGACCTTCGTGGGAAATACTGCAAGCTTGTAGAGCAGGAGCTTCCTGAAGCTGAGAATGCTTTGCTGAACGCTAAGGAAGAGGCAAAACGTATCAAGACGGATGCTGAGGAAAGGTTGAATTCATTGAGCAAGCAGATTAAGGATTACGCTGCAAAAGTACAGGAAGGAACAGAGGAAAAGCAACTTCCGGCTACAAAGACTTTCCGCATAGCATTGAATGGATATTTCCTGTATTACTCAATTCTTAACGGAAAGGTCGTGCTGGCCAAATCTGAAAAGATTCCATCCTACGACAAATCATCATTGTGGGCACAGGAAGACAAGAACCGTGTGGCAATGATGGAGCTTTTCCAGCACCTGAGAGACCTTCTGATGAAGAGTTTGACAAGGAGCATGACATGATTCCGGACGATGAAGGTGAAGTGATGGGTGAAGATGATTTCAATCAAGCTGTAGGAGATGAGTAGATTGCAGCATAAGCGTGGCCGCAAGTCCAATTATGCACATTCTCTTAACAACCCATATTGGGAAAAGGTTGCAAGAGAGGTGAGGTTAAGGGATGGGCATAAGTGCATGATTTGCGGCGCACGCTATCCTTTGGAAGTGCATCACAAGACATATAAGATAAATGGCGTTTCAATTGTAGGAAAGGAACTTGAGCACCTTGATTGCCTTGTTACTCTATGTGCTTCCTGCCACGAAAAAGTTCATAAAGGAATAATCAGATTATGAAGTTTCAATTAAGAGATTACCAGCAGAATGCAAGTAACGCAGCAATTGCACATTACAAGCTGAAGAATGGAAAGAATTACCTGATGGTGTTGCCTACCGGCTGTCATGCAAAAGGAACTAAAATTCTTATGTATGACGGTTCTATGAAGAATGTTGAGGACATAAAGGTAGGAGATTGCCTTGTAGGAGATGACGGAAAAAAACGTACTGTGCTTGAGCTTCATAGAGGTATTGACAAACTTTATGAGATTAAGCCAATAAAGGGTAAGACATTTATTGTAAACGGAGGTCATATACTGTCCCTTTACAAAACGAATGAAGGGAAGAATCATCCTTCTTGTATGTCAAGAATAGATGAAATATCAGTAGAAGAATACATCACGAAGAGTAATAATTATAAACATCTCCATAAACTGAGAAGAGTGAAATTCGTAGATTTTGGGAATGAGGAAATAAAGGTTTTTGAACCTTACTTTCTTGGATTGTATCTTGGTGACGGCACTTCGACAAATGGAATAAGCATTACGTCACAACGTAAGGAAGTTGAGGAATATTTGTACTCATTTGCAGCAAAGCATAATGTAAAGGTAAGGAAAGCGACAAAGCCTGACAACCTTGCGTCATCTTATTGCTTTTCTAATATTAGAGTGAGCAGGATGACCCCCAATCCTATAAAATTGGTTTTGGAAAGTCTTGGTCTATCAGGATTGACATCTGCTTTTAAGTTTATACCGATGGACTACAAGACAGCTTCCAAATCTGACAGATTAGAACTCCTTGCAGGGTTGCTTGATACAGATTCTTACTACGATAAGGATAGAAACATGTATGAATATTGCACTAAATCCGAAAGGCTTGCTGACGATATTGCATTCCTCTGTCGTTCGCTTGGTTTTTACTGCGGAGATAAATCAATTAAGATAGTAAACGGTGAAACATATTACCGAATGACGATAACAGGAGAGCTTGATATTATCCCGACAAAAGTTAAAATCAGGAAAGGGAAACCTCGCTTACAAAAGAAGAGTGTTCTTGTTACAGGATTTTCCGTTCATTACATAGGTAATGGTGAATATTACGGATTTACCATAGATGGAAACCATTTATATTGTGATGGTCAGTTTTTCATTCATCATAACAGTGGAAAAAGCCTCATCATAGCTGACATAGCAGCAAGGCTGAATGAACCGTTGCTGGTGTTCCAGCCTAACAAGGAAATACTTGAGCAGAACTTCGCAAAGTTGCAGACATATGGAATCTTTGATGCCGGATGCTATTCAGCCTCTGTAAAAAGAAAGGATATAAACAGGATTACTTTTGCTACTATCGGTAGCGTATATAATCACATGGAAGATTTCAAGCATTTCAAGTATATATTAATAGATGAATGCCATTTGGTTAATCCGTCACAGGGAATGTATTCAGATTTCTTCGCTGCAGCAGAGAGGCGTATAATCGGACTTACTGCTACTCCATATAGATTGTGTAGTACGATGAACGGTTCGATGCTTAAATTTCTTACACGCACACGACCGAGAGTTTTCAGTGACGTAATCTATTATTGTCAGGTCAGTGAACTACTTGCAAGAGGTTTTCTTACCAAACTGAAATATTACGACCTGACAAAAATAGAACTTGTGAATGTCAGAAGAAATTCAACCGGTGCGGACTTCGATGACGCGAGTCTTTCAAAGGAATTTGAACGTGTGGACCTGTATGGATACCTGATAAGCATGGTAAGAAGGCTGCTGGCTCCTAAGAGTGGAATACCGAGACGTGGAATACTGGTGTTCACGAGGTTTGTAAAGGAGGCTGAAATGCTAACCCATGAGATACCTTGTAGCGCTGTGGTCAGCGGAACTACCCCTAAAAAGGAACGTGAACGGATTTTGGCAGACTTCAAGTCCGGAAAGATAAAGGTTGTTGCCAATTGCGGTGTACTCACTACAGGATTTGATTATCCGGAGCTGGATACAATCGTTCTTTGCCGGCCTACGATGTCACTTGCATTGTACTACCAGATGGTAGGTCGTGTTATACGGCCATATCCAGGGAAGGAAGGATGGGTCGTTGATTTGTGCGGAAATATAAAGACTTTCGGTAAGGTGGAGGACTTGAGGATTGAGCAGCCGGAGAGAGGAAAGTGGATGGTCAAGACGAACGGTAAACAATTAACCAATGTAATACTATAGCCTATGTATGTAATAAGAGGACAGATACCAAGTAAGAGTAACTGTTATAAGATAGTGAATGTAAATGGTCATGCAAAGCTGGCCAAACAGAAGGTTCTTACTGAATATGAAAAGAATTTCTATATTCAGTGTCCGGAACGTGGGAGGATGGTCAAAGGATATTTCAAGCTGAAAGCCAAGATATATTATTCAAGTAACCGTCCGGATCTGGACAATTCTCTTAAGATTCTTCTTGACTGCCTGCAACAGACCAAGACGATTGATAATGACAGATATTGTGTTCAAATAGACATTCAGAAATTCATCGACAAGAAGGAGCCACGGATTGAATATGAGGTAATGCCGATAGAGTTCTGAAAGTAGGAGGTACTTATGGCCAGACCAAACAAACAGGGGATTGATTATTTCCCATTTGATGTTGATTTTTTCTCAGACATAAAAATCAGGAAGATTGCAAGGGCATGCGGTTCACAGGCTACTTCCATACTAATCTGCCTGCTGTGTAATATCTACAAGGATAAAGGGTATTACATTTTGTGGGATGAAGATTTGCCTTTTGTTATTGCTGACACAGTTGGGGTTTCCGAGGGCGCTGTTAAGGAAGTTATATTGAAGGCTCTGCAAGTTGATTTTTTTGACCAGGACATATATAATAAGCATAACGTACTTACCTCGTTAGGTATTCAGAAGCGATTCAAGTCCGCGGTTTACAAGAGGGAAAAGATTGAGTACATTGAAGAATATATGGTTTCCGATGTAAGAAAAATAGTTTCTGACATCAAAAACCAAGTTTCTGACGTCAGAAGTACACAAAGTAAAGTAAAGAAAAGTAGAGTAAAGAAAAGTAAAGAAAATGATAAAGAAATATCTCCTGAAGGAGATACAAAGAAAGACGAGCTTTCTTTGAAGCCTCATCCGCAAATAGAACATGTTGATTTTGTCAAATTGCAGGAATACTTCAATACTACTTTCAACGGTAAATTGTCAGTGGTCATGAACATGACCGAAGCAAGGCGCAAGGCTGTCAAGGCAAGAATAGCCCAGTACGACAAGGAAACTGTATTCACCGTATTGAAGAAGGTGGCTGCCAGTCCATTTCTTTTAGGGTGTAACGACAGAAACTGGAAGTGCGATTTTGACTGGATTTTCAAGGCTGGAAACTTCACTAAGATTTTGGAGGGTAATTATGACGAAAAACGAAATAACAATACGGCAGGAGGCAGAAAGGAATCAGTTAGCCGTCTTAAAGGCCTCGCCGAAGCAATACTTACAGATTCTGAAACCTAAGAGTATCGATGATGTTTTTGCATCCTCAGTGCCTGCACTTGTAACAGTTGCCATGGAATTCGGAGAAAACCATGCACGTGCAATTGTCGTGATATTGCTGTCGGAGGTTGTGGATTTCTTCAATGCGTCAAATACAATGAATGATTCACAGGTAGCCATTACAACTGATTTAATTATCGAGGAATATCCGTATTTCAAGATTGATGATTTGAAGTTGGCTTTCCGAAATGCTATGAAGGGTAGATACGGAGAGATATATAATCGTCTGGATGGCTCTGTTATCATGGGGTGGCTGAATCAATATAATCGTGAGAGATGCGCTAAGGCTGACGTAATATCGTACAATGAGCATAAGGTAAGGGTTCAGGAAGAATCTGGGTTGTATTATGATGATTACCGAAAACAATTAAAGGTTCTGGCATCACATGGAGACAAGAGTGCACAGGAAGCGCTCCGTAGATCTGATGATATACTTTCCTTCATGAAAGAAAAGAAAATGGAGAAACAGAAAAAGATACTTGAAGAGTATGAGCGGAAACGTAACGAAATTCGAAATCAAGTTCAACAAAAAGGGGTACCTGAAAAAAGATGAAATATGCAATTTTTTTGGCTGGAATAATGTACATCTTACCGTTAACGGACATTGCATTGTGAGCGTAAGGTCAGATAAGATGGAAGCATTCGAAAAGACTGTAGAACGGCTTTTTATTTCAGTGATAAAAAGGATGTAAAATGGCGAAGTTTCTGTTTGCAAAACTTGTCATTCTGAACTATCTTTACTGATGTAATGAACTAAAAGTCAAACCAATAAATAATAAAATTATGGCAGAAATTAAAAATCTACCGGTGAGTTTAATTCAAACGTCACCTAGAAATCCTCGTAAAACATTCGATGAGGAAAAGTTAAAGGAACTTGCACAGAACATTGAAGAACAGGGACTGCTGCAGCCTATCACAGTAAGAGTAATCAAGGAAGGTGATTCTGTAATAGATGAAGATACTGGAGAAGTTATCAATTCGGAATCTAAGTATGAGATTGTATGCGGTGAGCGACGTTTCCGAGCATGGAATATGCTTGCAAAAAAATCCGACAAGTATAATGAAATACCGTGCATAGTCAGGGAAATGACTGACGAACAGGCTTTCGACGCTATGATAACTGAGAATTTGCAGCGGCAGGATGTCGATCCGGTTGAAGAAGCGATAGCATTTTCCCTGCTTCTAGAAAATGGCAATTCAGTTGATGATATAGCTTTGCGATTTGGAAAGTCTACCAGATTCGTGCAGGACAGGGTAAAGCTGAAAGGACTTATTCCTGAGCTTATCGAGATGCTAAGAGAAGACCTCATTCCTATCTCCGGCGCCATGTTGCTTGCCAAACTCGATGTAGACGCTCAGAAGGAATTCTATAACGAAGAAGTGAATGGTGAGGATGGAGTAACCTTGTCAGATATTAAGGATTATATTGATGACCTGTTTTGTGTCATTGATAAGGCACAGTTTTTTTCTGAGGATAATTTCAGTGATTCGATTCCATCATGCTCTAGCTGCATCAATAACACTGCCAATCATGGGTGCCTGTTCTACGAAATGAAAGGTAAGGAGCAGAAGTGCATTAATCGTGAATGTTTCTCCAGGAAGCAGCAGGAATATGTCAAATACCGTGTGATGAAGGAGGCTGAAAATCTCGTCAAGAAGGGTGAGCCTCTGACATTCGGAAAATCTGTCATCGTAATCGAACCTCCTCGGTCATGGGATACTGAGAGTGAGAAACAGAGAAAGGAAGATACGATTAAGATGTATAACGATATGGGATTTGAAGTCGTATATAGTAGTGTATTCGACCATCCGTGCTTTTATTCTGAATCTGATGAAAGGATTGCAGAGAAACTTGAAAATAATGAGGTATATAGATGCATAGAGGTTCTAGGTTACAGCAGACCGGAATTCAAGGTGTCATTTTATTATCTCAAGAAATCTTCATCTGTCAAAGGTGCTTGTAATGTTTCCAATCAGATTGAGGCTGAGAATATCAGACAGAAGATAAAGAGAAATGGGGAGCTGATGGTGGAGAAGAAAACTGAAACCATGCGTAAATGGGCGGATGACATGGATGATTATACGAGCAAATCTGATGGAATGTCACCGAACGAGCAGATTATATTCGATGTGTTGGTAATGAAGGGTTGTGGATACCTGTTTCAAAAATCAATAGGGCTGAATATAAATAAGATTGATATTGTGCAATATGTTACAGATAATGCTAAGGAAAGGAACAAATGGTACAGAGAGTTTATTCGTGCAAAATTATCTGAAGCTGCTGTGATGTATGATAGTGATTTGAAGAAATTACAGGATATGCTTTTCAGCGAGCAGTATCCTGAAAGATACAACGAGATGACTTCAAAACTCACAAGTTCATACGCTAAAAAGGAAGAAAATCTGAATGAGAAACTTAAGGAACTTGTCGGTGAACAGTAATTGAATTAATGATATGGAAATGAATCATTCCCCTTGATAATAAAAGTTGATACATAGTCCGATAACAATAACTTAGATAATTATGATTACATTAAACAGATTGGCTAAAAGATGTTTTGAGATAGCGTTGAAGCGTAAAAAAATGACTGAAAGCACTTCTCCTAAGGCTGTAGTGCTGGCCATATCGTCGGAATGGAGGGAACTTGCCGAGGCCGGGAAGGAGCGAAGCAATCATATTCCATCCTGGAGTGAGCGTGAGGAAGAAGCCGCAGATGTCATAATAGCTACACTTACATATCTTGAGAAGATAGGATGCAACGACATCGAGCAACTTTTGAAGGATAAAGTGGAGTTTAATTCGTACCGTACTAAGTGATGTTCCGGCTATTATGTGATGTTGATTATTAGTGTTGTTGATTAAATAGTTGGTATATGACAGAATTTGAATTTCAGACAATCCAGACAAGTCTGCTGGATTTCAACAAGGGCCAGCTTGATGGCCTGCCGAAGAATCCCCGGTTCTTCAGGGATTACCGTTATGACGCTATGAAGAAAAGCATAGAGGACAGTCCTGAGATGCTTAATCTTCGTGAACTAATTGTCTATCCTGTAGGAGAAAGATACATTGTAGTGTGCGGTAATTTAAGACTTAGGGCCTGCAAGGAACTTGGGTACAAGGAACTTCCTTGCAAGGTTCTAAATCCTGAGACTCCTGTAAAGAAGCTGCGTGAATATGCGACAAAGGATAACGTGTCATTCGGTGAGAATGATATGGACGTGATGATGAACGACTGGGATAAGTCTGAACTTCAGGAATGGGGGATTGAGTTTGCTCCGGAGCCTGAAAAGGATGAATTCAAGGAGCGTTTCGAAGCCATAACGGATGAAACTGCCGTCTATCCACTTATACCCAAGTATGATGAGAAGTACGAGCTATTTATTGTCATGTCTTCTAACGAAGTGGACAGCAACTGGCTGCGTGAAGCACTTGACATGCAGCACATGCAGAGTTACAAGACCGGTAAAGTGAGCAAAAGCAATGTAGTTGATATTAAGGATGTACGCCATGCAATTGAGAATCGTAATACCAAGTCATAAGAGACACGACAGGGTGTTCGCAAAAAAGCTGGTGAACGACCCGATAATCTGCGTTGCTGAGAGCCAGGCAGACGTGTACAGACAGTTCAATCCAGACTGTGAGATAGTCACCCATCCGGACGATGTTGTCGGCCTCATCCCCAAACGCAACTGGATGGCGAAGCATTTCAGGAACCTGTTCATGCTGGACGATGATGTCCATGCTTGCAAATCTATTTACGTCGAAAAAGGAGAACCTTCGAGAATCAAGGATAAGGACGAGATAACTCGTATAATTTTCAATCTTGCCGAGATGGCTGAGATGATGGATGTGCATCTTTTCGGGTTTACCGCACGCATATCTCCGGTCATGTACGATGAAACTGCATTCCTTTCGTTGTCCAAGATGATAACCGGATGTTCTTATGGAGTGTTTTACAACAAGAACACATGGTGGAATGAAGAGCTCAGGCTTAAGGAGGATTTCTGGATTTCCTGTTACATGAAGTACAAGGAAAGAAGGATACTTACTGACCTTAGATACAACTTCGAGCAGAAATCCACCTTCGTCAATTCAGGAGGTCTTGCCGCATTCCGGAACCAGGCAGAGGAGCAGCGTTCAATAATGCTTATCAAGAAGCATTTCGGAGACAGCATTAATCTGAAGGGAAGTACCAATAACGGTAAGGACAAAACAAAGCAGCTTGTTAAGTACAATATAACTTGCAAGTTCAAGTTTTGAAAATGGCGTAAAAATGGCGAAGTTTCTGTTTGCAAAACTTGTCATTCTGTATTAATTTTACTGATGTAAGATAATAAATGTCAATGATTTATGATTATCAGAACTGTTAGAGGATATGATTTTTTTGAGGTGTCGTCAGCGATGCAGAAGGCTATAAGACGGGCTGACACTGCTGTTGCCGGATATTTTGCCTTGGAACTGTGGACAAGCGGTTACAGGGATTATGTCTGGAAGCGTTTATATACGATTTCCGCTGAAGATTGCTATGGACTTATTACGTCTGAAATTGAAGCATTGTGGCAAGGACACGAACTTGTCAACAAGTCCTCAAAGGAGCCAAAAGGTAGAATATTTGTCAGCAAGGCAGTAATACTTCTGTGCTATTGTCGTAAATGCAGGGATGCAGATCACCTTCAGAACTTCATTTACGATAAGAATATGATTAATGCAGACGAATGGCTGGAAGATGTAAGGAGAAATCCTATTCCCATTCCTCCATATACATTCGATGTGCATACCAGAAGAGGCAAAAAGATGGGACGAACAAAAGAGGAATTCTTCCGTGAAGAATACGAAGCACTTAATCCTCGCGAAAGGGGCCTTTTTGATGGTGTTGTATGATAATATGCCACGCATTGTCGTGGCATATATTACTAAAAGTCAAACCGAAAAAATTAGAATTATGGAAAAAGATGTTTATGGCCAAGAGAATCTTAATGGCTGTGTTGAAGAGGGGTCAAAGAAAGTTGACCTTGAAAAAAATCCAAAAGGAACAGAACTTAAAGTTGCTCACCAGCGGGAGATTGAGAAGCATGGAAAGTATGTGGCTGTCCCCGGTGACAAGACACGGACGCGAATCTTCGTCCGCAACGGTGAGAACGTGGAAAAGAAGATAGCCGCTTATCTTGATAGGATAAACAACAGACCTCAAAGATGGAACTGATATGATAAAGTTACTCTATATAGACCTTTTCTGCGGTGCCGGTGGAACCAGTACCGGAGTAGAAAACGCACGCTACGAAGATGAACAGTGCGCTAAAGTGATAGCATGTGTAAACCACGATGCAAACGCCATCGCCAGCCATGCGGCCAACCACCCGGATGCGCTGCACTTCACGGAGGACATCAGAACACTGGAACTGTCCCCCTTGGTGGCCCATGTGGAACGAATGAAGAAGATTTATCCGGATGCACTGGTTGTGCTGTGGGCCAGCCTTGAATGTACGAATTTCAGTAAGGCCAAAGGCGGACAGCCACGGGACGCTGACAGCCGGACACTGGCTGAGCATCTGTTCCGCTACATCGAAGCCATTAACCCTGACTATATACAGATAGAGAACGTAGAGGAGTTCATGAGCTGGGGAGATATGGACGAACATGGGCATCCAATTAGCAGGGATAAGGGTCGTTGCTATGAGAAATGGAAACGGAATGTGAAGCGATACGGATATGACTTCGATTGGCGTATTCTGAACGCTGCTGATTATGGTGCTTATACTACCCGTAAGCGGTTCTTCTGTATCTTCGCCAAACGTGGCCTGCCTATCGTATTCCCAGAACCGACACACTGCAAGGATGGGAAAAACGATATGTTCGGTCGGCTGGAGAAGTGGAAGCCTGTCAAGGATGTGCTGGACCTCTCCGATGAGGGAGAAAGTATCTTCTGTCGGAAGAAACCGCTGGCCGAGAAAACTCTTGAACGAATCTATTCCGGCTTGATTAAGTTCGTGGCCGGAGGTAAGGAGGCTTTCTTAGTGAAGTACAACTCCATGAGCCTGACGGGAAAATACAAGGCACCCAGCGTTGACGAGCCATGCCCGGTTGTGGCAACACAAGGACGGCTTGCATTGGCCAAGGTAAACTTCGTTCATGGTTCTTTCGTGTCTGCTTATTACGGAAACGGTCACAACCATTCGGTCGAGCTTCCAGCCCCGACAGTTACGACTAAAGACAGGTTGGCATTGGTAAATTCTGTTTTCATAGACAACCAGTACGGTACCGGAAAACCTACATCCATTAATCAACCGGTTGGTACAGTAACCACGGTGCCTAAGTTCAATATGGTAAGCTGCAAACCGTGGATAATGAATACAGCTTTCTCTAATGTAGGAAGCAGCATCGAGCAGCCGTCGCAAGTAATCACAGCTAATCGTAAATGGCACTATCTTATGAATCCTCAGTTTGCTAGTGCTGAAGGTTCTGTGAACAATCCTTTTTTCACGCTCATAGCCCGCATGGACAAAATGCCACCTTATCTGGTAGAGGTTGAAGGAGGTATCGGCATACAGGTTACACCTGATGACAGTCCGATGACAATCAAGATTAAGGAGTTTATGGCTTTGTATGGCATCATTGACATAAAAATGCGTATGCTTCGGATTCCGGAACTAAAAAGAATCATGGGATTTCCGGAAGACTATGTACTGATTGGGCCACAGTCAGACCAGAAGAAGTTTATCGGTAACGCCGTGGAGGTGAACATGGCCCGCGTGCTTTGTGAGGCCATCTGTAAGGAGATTATAAGAAAACGAAAGGTTGCATGATATGGGAAAGCTGAAAGTTTATTATGGATGGGCTAGAATTGGAAATGTTCGAAAGAAACGTGCTTTGTCGGTCATGTTTGAAAACGAAATGCTTGGATGCAGGAGTGAGAGAGGACAAAGGTGTCTTAGAACAATTCAAGACACTGCATTTGAGCGGTACCAGACTGATGAAGAAGAAAAGGAAGGTAAACGTCAGAACCGGATATTCACAGAATATAGTTTGTTCCTTGACGAGAAACCTATCAATGGGAGCCTTGAAAGATGCTTGCTTATCAACAGCGAATCGGACAAGAACAATGTTTCTAAAGCTATGAGTGAAAGAATCTCAGAGGCATTGAGAAAGTCTTTCTTATTTGCAAATCCGTGGTATAAAGAACCGGATAGACAACTTGAATTGAAATTTGAATGATATGGGAAAGCAGGAAAGTTTGAGTGATTATTATCAGTTCGCAAAGGATTTGGCCAAAGCTGAAAAGGAGCTGAAAATCGAGAATTGGGTGCAAATCAACATCTGCTATGGTTACGGTCATCAATCTGTCACACTATATACATACGACCTTCCGCGTGAAGTGTACGAAAGAAGGATGTGGGTAATCAGATGGAGGGTGGCCAGATTGCAATGCCAGTATCCGAGGAATGATGTGTACACTTCTTTTTACTACTACGACAATCGTTCAGGAGAGTCGCTTGAAGTGAGTTCTTGCCTGTCTAAGCTGATTTCGGCCAAAGCCCAGATAACAAAAGCAGAACGCAGGATGAATGAATACATAGAGCACAACCGTCAGAACAACATGTTCTTTGACGAGGACGCGGATGAGGAACTGATTAAGTTTCGGGAGAAGCTGGAGCGAAAGAAAATCGAATGTGATGAGTGTGAGAAACGGTTGGAATTATTAGTTGAAAAAAGGAGGAATAATCGATGAAAGCAACTCAATTATCATTAGATATGGATTATGGAATAAGTAAGGAGCAGGCTTGTATCCTTTGCCATCTTTCCTCTGAATGTGAAGGGTGGCGTTAAATGCAAAGCTGAAAACAAAAATGGAAGTTGTTATGGGCAAATATGCTCTCAACCTCAAAGAGAGCATGAAGGTCAAAGATGGGACGCATGGATGCATATTGTGTCTACCTCGCTTCCAGAACTCAAACGATTTATACCAGTGAAATACAGAAAACATTTAAAGAAAAAATAGCATGGAAAAAGAAAACAGAAAAATGATATTTGGAAAATATAAAGGACAAGATATAAAGTATATCATACTTACCCATATAGGTTATATCATGTGGTGTTTTGAGAATATCTACTGGTTTAAGCTGACTGAAGAAGAACAGGCTTTATATGATGCGATAGCCATAATGATTAAGAAAGAACACTTGCCAATGGCTTTTCCGGTTGAAATGATGTATAAGCATATAAAAGACAGAGAGTCATATGAAAAGTTAAATACTCCATTTACATTCAATTATGGATATATATCTTTAAGAATGTCTGATAAGGATAATCCAATATTCAACAGTATTGAAAAATACATTACACACAGAATACGCAGAAATAGTACACAAGAATATTCGTCATTCGAAAGTCTTTCAGGAGATTTGACAGGTCTTTCACATAGCATGAATAAAGAAATAGAAAGGGCCCGGCTTAATGGTGAGAGTGATGAAGATATATATGGCACTTGGGGTAGTAATGATTATAAGGATTAATTCTAAACAGTAAAATCAAAAAGAGATTATGAAAAGAGAAATAAAATTCAGAGGTAAATCAAAAAAGACTAGAAAATGGCTTTATGGTTATTTAGGTGAATCTAAATTCAGAATTCTTGATTATGTCTATACAGACAAAGTTATTTTTGATAATGTTCTGTCATTCAATACTGATAACAGTGCCTATGTAATCAAAGATTTGTCTGTAGAAGAAGAAACCATCTGTCAGTTCACTGGATTGCATGACAAAAACGGAAAAGATATTTATGAGGGTGATATAGTTCTTCAGCAAGGATACCATGGGAATAAACAGCCTATGGTTGTAAAGTTTGAGTGTGGAGCATTCATCGTAGGTTATCACAAAGGAAGTTCGACAAAGACTACCCCTATGTTGCTCAATAGTAAGTGTAAGGTAATTGGAAACATATTTGATAACCCGGAATTAATGGAGGATTAAGCTATGACGTCAATTAAGCAGGAAGCCAGCTTTATGAAAAAGAAAATGAAGGAGAAGAAGAAATGAAAGCAATATCAATCAAACAGCCGTGGGCGAGCCTTATCGCTCACGGTATCAAAGACATTGAGAACCGTACTTGGAAGTGCCCTCAGAAGTACATCGGTCAAAGGGTGCTGATACATGCAAGTCTCAACGATGGCTTTGGGCGCATACTGAATGAACAGCAGATATTTAAACTTTATATTCAAAAGTTTGGATTAGACTGCAACAAGCTACCTCACGGTGCTATCATCGGCAGCGTGGTTATATCCGATTGCGTACAGGACCATCCGTCCGTCTGGGCGGAGAAAGGTTGCTATAACTGGGTGCTGAAGGATGCTGTCTTATTCGATAAACCTATTGAAGGGGTGAAAGGAAAATTGGGATTTTGGAATTATAATTTGGAGGAAAAATGAGCTTACTTATAAAAGAAACACAGTTACAAAGAATAATCAGAAAGACCGGGCGTAATCCGGTCCAGTGCAAATGCAGTCTGTGCAAACAGCAGTGTCATACACCATGTCTTGGCACCCCACAGGATATATTGAAGATTATCGAGGCTGGATATAAAGACAGACTTGCTGCAACTGAATGGTATGCAGGTATGATTATGGGTGTCATTGATATTCCGGTACCGATGATACAGGCAAAGCAAGAAGGAGACTGGTGTACGTTTTTCAAAGACGGTTTGTGTGAATTGCATGATTCAGGATTGAAGCCGACCGAAGGAAAGTTGTCTCACCATAGTATCCGAATTGATAATTTCAAGCCCAGCAAAAGCATCTCTTGGAATGTTGCTAAGGAATGGCTGAATGAGGAAAATGATGAGTATATCCTTAAAATCTGTCAGGCATTCAATGAATGAATTTGAATTATTAACCTGTAAAAATTGAATTTATGAAAGCAAAGAAAAAACATGTTTTGGGCCTTCTCATCAAGTTGTGTGAGTTGGTTATTGTCACGATTGTATTGTCATCATTGATAATTCTGGGAGGTTTTGATGTACCCTCTGATTGGGTGTATCTAGCGTCTGCAGCAGTTTCATTTCTCATTCTATATATGTTCTACTGGGAGCGTGGAACATATTATTTTGTCTCATTCGTCGCTGGTGGAGTTCCAGGAAGGGTGTTCCTGAAGTTTGACGAGCGTGTATCTCTTGATGTGATTGAGAATACCATATCCGGCCTGTATTCCGGTGAACGGGTACTTGTTACCGGATACAAGACAGTAAGCAGATATGAGTATGAACTTAATATCAAGTCCTGATGGAACATTATCAGTCCAAAGGAGTAATATTGATGATTGTGGCTGTCCTGTTCTTCTATTCCATCGGGAATGTTGAGCAGGATACAGCACTTCTGATAATAATAGTGATGTTACTTGGTAACATACTGAATGTTTTATGTAAAATTCTAAACAAACTGTGATGATGAAAATTGTCGTAACCGGCAGTGAAGGCTTTATAGGAAAAGCCCTCTGCAAGAGTCTGAGAAATCGTGGTGTTGAAGTGGTCGGAATTGACCGTGTGTGTGGAACTGAAGCTGCCGGCGTTCCGTGCCTTCTGGCCGGAGGTGGAATCGATGCCGTAATACATCTTGCCGCACAGACCAGTGTTTTCAATGCGGATCATGAAAGAATACTTCGTGACAACATTGATTCATTCGTAGCGATAGCTGACGGATGTAACCGGTTCGGGGTGAAACTGGTGTATGCCAGCTCTTCCACGGCAAATCCATGCAACACGACAAGTATGTACGGTGTCAGCAAGCACTTTGACGAAGTGTATGCTTCATTATATTGCAAGAAAGCTACAGGTGTTCGCCTTCATAACGTGTACGGACCTGACCAGCGGAAAGGAACTCTTCTCTATGTTCTGATGAATCAAGAAAAGGTCAGCCTGTATAATGGAGGAATGAACACCAGGTGCTTCACTTACATAGATGATGTAGTTGAAGGATTGATATATGCGATAGGCTCGGACAAGAAGCTGGTCAACATTGTCAATCCGGAATCATGTACCATACTTCAATTTGCGGAAGAGGTGAGGAAATACAATGGAGTTGATATTCAGTGCGTTCCCGAAAAGAGAGAATTCGACAATCCTGAACAATCTGTCGATGAAGGTATTTTTTCAGTACCTTTGGGTTACACCTCAGTCAGTAAAGGGATAGCAAAGGTTTTTGGCTGTGAGGAAAGGTAGAAAGATAAGGATTGATGACTGGGACAAACCCGCCCGCGGCTGGAGGAAATACGAAAGGTTCTGCAACATGCAGCCTAAAGTAAGAATCCACCGCAAGGGCGGGTTTTATTACATATCCCTTTTTCAAGAACAAAGGATGGAATTCCATTGGATGAAATCAAGAATTCGGGTGAGTGTGCAGAAGTCATTTCGGAAGCCGCTACGGAACTGATACTTTCATTGATACGGCCGGACGATGAATGGTGCATAATTACCACACCGAAGCGCAGGCACATCACAGAGTACCATTTCGCCACTGACATTTGCCAAAAAATTGCCCAGGGGGTGAAAATAAAATTCTATGAATCTGCAATGCAGTGCCTCAACAGGACACGTATCAATCCTGAGTTTTATCTTCTCCGGCCAATTAAGGAACAGAGAGTAATACTCTTTGATGACATCTGCACGACAGGAAGTACATTAACAGCAGCCTACGATTTGCTGAAAGACCGGAAACAGGTAATCTGCATCGTCGGCATTAATAACCATTAGCCTATGAACAACAGGAAATTGACCGAAAAACAGGAAAAGTTTTGCAATTATTACCTTGATTGTGAAGGTAATGCAAGTGAGGCATACAGAATGGCCTATGACGCATCAAAGATGCAGCCTGAAACCATTTGGAGTAATGCAAGCAGGATGCTAGCAAATAACAAGGTTGCAGCAAGGATAGACGAATTGAGGTCTCAACGTGCTAAGGAAGCGAAAGTTAGCCGTGAAAAGGTGGAAAAAGTCCTCATGGATATTGTCATGATGGACCCGAGCGATTTGTATATTGTAGACCCGGTTACAGGAAAGCTAAAGTTGAAATCTCCCAGACAAATGCCGAAGCGTGTGAGAAATGCCATGAAGAAGATAAGCAATGACAAGGGTAATGTAAGCTATGAGTTCAACGGTAAGGTGGAAGCGGCGAAGCTTCTGGCCAGCATGAACGGATGGAACGCGCCACAACAGATTTCCATCGGAGGTAATCAAGGTGGAAATATCAATGAAATTCGCATAGGTTTCGATAAAGAAGAAGAGTAAAATCTGAAAAATAGAATAATTGTATTAGAAAAAATACGGGGGTTATACAAAAAATACTCTCAAAATTCTAAAAAATAGAATATTTATGCTCATAAATCACAAGAAACTCAATCCGAATGCATTTTACCTGCTGAAATATCTGAATGATGCCACACTTCGATTCATCATCTTGTATGGTGGTTCATCATCGAGCAAGTCTTTCAGCGTAGCACAGTGCGTGCTGATACAGACATTGCAGGACGGTGAGAATACGCTTGTGATGAGAAAGGTCGGAGCATCCATCAGCAAAACCATATATGAGGATTATAAGGTAGCTGCATCATTGTTAGGAATCACACAATACTTCAAGTTCAACCAGAATGTAATCCGTTGCCTGTATAACGGAGCAAAGATAGATTTCTCCGGTTTGGATGATCCGGAAAAGATTAAGGGTATCAGTAACTATAAGAGGGTTCAGCTTGAAGAGTTGTCAGAGTTTGAGTATGCCGACCTGAAGCAGATACGTAAGCGTCTGCGTGGTAAGAAGGGGCAGCAGATTATTGCCGACTTCAACCCTATCAGTGAAACACACTGGATAAAGAAGGACTGGCTTGACAACGAGAAACTGCATGATGTTCCTATGGTTGTAGAAATTGGCGGCCGGATAATACCGGCAGAGCTGACAAAGGTGAAGTCTTTAAAGATGAACGAGGGGCGCTCAATAGTGAATCCTGTAACTAAGGAAATTGAGGAGTATCCTCCAAATATGGTAGTTATACAGACAACATACCTGAATAACTTCTGGGTTGTCGGTTCACCGGATGGAACGTATGGATACTACGATGAGCAGTGTGTGATGGACTTCGAGCATGACCGTATTCATGACCCGGACTACTACAACGTGTATGCGTTGGGAGAGTGGGGTGTAATTAAGACCGGAAACGAGTTCCTCGGTTCGTTCAATGTAGGAAAGAACAGCGGTGAATACAGTTACATACCTGGATTGCCGATTCATCTTTCTGTCGATAGTAACGTATTACCGTACATATCTGTCGGCTACTGGCAGGCAGACTTGAGCAAAGGTAAGGATATGTACCAGATTGCCGAGACCACGGCTGAAAGCCCGAACAACAGCGCAAGAAGAGCCGCGAAACTGGTATCCAAGCGACTGCAGGAGTTAGGATATGACGGTAAAATCTACCTTCATGGTGATGCATCAGCCAAATCCGCCAACACTATCGACGATGAGAAGCGTTCATTCATGGACCTGTTTATTGACACGTTGAAGAAAGACAACTGGATTGTTGAGGATAAGGTGGGTAACAGGAACCCGTCCGTATCCATGACCGGTGAGTTTGTCAATGCTGTTTTTGAGAAATCATTGCCCGGCCTCAGCATAAGCATAGACGATAGTTGCAGGGTATCAATCGAGGACTACCAGAGCGTACAGAAGGATGCTAATGGTGCAATCCTCAAGACAAAGATAAAGGACAGCGTAACGAAACAGTCCTATGAGGAACACGGGCACCTTACCGATACTTTGAGATATGTTGTACATGACATCATGTACGAGGAGTATTCCCAGTTCTCGAGCCGTCGTAAACGCAACATGTATTCTGACAGAAGCGTGTTCGGATTCTTCAATCCTTCAGTCGAGTATCAGTATTCACAGAAGATAGTGTACATCATGCCGAATGTTGGAGGAAAGTTCTATATGTGTCAGGTTGCAAGGTGTGGAGAAAAATGGCATGTTCTTGACCTCGTAATGCGTGAAACTGTATCACTCGAAGAGATGAAGTCTGTTATATGTTCACATGATGCAGGAACGTACATCGTGGAATCGTCACCTGCATATTACCAAATGGCAAGGGAACTGAGAAATACGCTTTCGGAAGTAAGGATTAAGAAGGAATATCAGGATATGGATAAGAGAATAGCTGCTACATCCGATTTCATTAAGTCATACTTCCTGCTTTCTGAGACCGGTATGGAAAATGATGAGTATATGGCATTCATAACTGAGGTTCTTGACTACAATGAGGAAAATGTAAGTGGAGCCAGTGCACTTTTGAGCGGTATTGCATACACTTGCATAAAATTAGGGTAAACTTGTTGCTCTGTGCAATATGCTGATATATAGTGTCTTATTTGTGCTTTTTGTATTAGGATAAATTGCAAGATTTTTGTAAAATCAATATCGTATATACCCATAATTTATCTTTGTCATATAAGTATAAACTATGGGATATACAATTTTAAAACAGGATGCTATTCCGGCATGTGCTGGGCTGAAAATGGCCAGTGAGCCACAGACGGTTTCAACGCCAAATGGTGGTAATATTGACCGATGTGATGTGCATGAGTTATTCGTATCCCCACTGGTTTGCGGCCATAATTACATGGAACTGTTCCGTTCTGTTCCAGAAGTATTCTTTCCGATTGATTACATTGCTTCACGTATATCAGGTTCCGGATTTCAATTGAAGAAGGTAAAGGATGACAGCGTGGTCTGGGAGAACAAGAGAATGAACCAGATTCTCACAAAGCCAAATTGTCTTATGTCCTGGAACGAGATGATATATTCGCACTTCGTATATAAGCTGTGCACTGGCAATGCTTTCTTTCGTGCTGCTATGGGAGAAACATTCAAGGACCAGCCAAAGTGGAAATGGTGTGATAACTTTTGGGAACTTCCTGCTGATTTTGTTAATGTAGAGCCTAACAGAAGTGTCAATAGTCCAATCTTTGGAATAGCATCTGAAGATGATATTATCCGTTGTTACCGTCTGAATTACGGATATGTGAGTACGATGGAAATCCCTTCATATCAGATATGGCATGACCGTGACGGCTCACCTGAATATATGTCAATAAACGGGTTCTTGAAATCACAGAGCAGGTTGGCTGCGCATCTGAAACCTATTTCCAACCTTCTAGCCGTATATGAAGCGAGAAACGTGATTTACGTTAAACGTGGTGGTTTGGGTTTCCTGGTATCAAACAAGAAGGATGAAGCCGGTACTGCAGCAATGACAGAAGATGAAAAGAAGGAAATACTTGACAGTCATTTTGGAAAATTCGGGCTGGACCAACGTAGGCTTCCGTATGGATTAAGTGACGTTCCCTTGTCATTCGTAAGAACAAACCTTACCATCAGTGAGTTGCAGCCATTTGAGGAAACTCTTACTGATGCTATTCAGATAGCCGGAGCATACGGTATCCCCTCAGTTCTGGTACCGCGTAAGGACCAGTCAACATTCAGCAATCAAGCAACCGCGGAAAAGGCTGTATATACATCTACCATCATACCGATGGCCAAGAAATTCTGCAAGCAGCTGACTGCATTTCTTGGACTTGAAGAAGGTGGTTATTATTTGGACTGTGATTTCTCTGATGTGGATTGTCTGCAGCAGGGGTTGAAAGAGGCAGAGGAAGTGAAAACACTTATAAATACCAGATGTAAGGAACAGTTCCTGAGCGGACTCATCAGTATCAATGACTGGCGAGCGCAAATCAAGGAAAGCAGATTCGAAGAACCTATGTTTGACAAGACTTTGTTCGAGATGTCAGACGAGGAGAGAGAGATAGTAAAGAATGTAATTAGTCTTAACACAAAAAGTGAAGTTGAGAATGGAAGAGAAAACCAAGAGCCTACAGTACAGAACGAAGGCGAATGATGTGGATGAAAAGGGTATCGTAACGGTAGCAGTCAACGGTATCGGTGTGAAAGACTCACAGAACGACATTTCCATGCCCGGTTCCTTTAACAAGACGTTGAAGGAAAATATCGGCAGGATGAGATGGTTTCTGAATCACCGTACAGACCAGTTGCTTGGCGTTCCACTCAGTGGAGAAGAAAAAGAAGGAAACCTGATCATGGTTGGCCAGCTTAATCTTGAGAAGCAGATTGGACGTGATACATTGGCGGATTACAAGCTGTATGCTGAGAATGGAAGAACGCTGGAACACTCTATCGGGGTGAAAGCAATCAAGCGTGACGAGACTGACCCGTGCAAGGTACTTGAATGGAAAATGTTCGAGTATTCTACTCTTACAAGTTGGGGGAGCAATCCTCAGACATTCCTTGTAAACCTCAAATCGGGTACACAGGAGCAGGTGAAAGATGCCATTGAATTTGTCCGGAAAGCGTTCAGGAATACCGATTATTCGGAAGAACGATTAAAACAATATGATATGGAACTGAATCTACTTCTTAAAGCAATTAATGGAGGTAACGTGGTTACTTGTCCTCATTGCGGACATCAGTTTGATTACGATGAACAACATGAGCATACATTTACTCAGCAGGTGCTTGACAATGCTGCCATGTATTCAAGCTGGTTGACTGACCGTATCGTAAGCCAGGAGATAGACAAGCTGGAACCGGAAGTGCGTGCTGATGTCATTGCACTTATTGATTCCGTGAAGTCTGAAGGACAGGAACTGACAGAAAAATCAGTACAGAATTTCATGGCATACGTCCGTTGTCCGGCATGTTATGGGAGAGTATATAGAAGTAACGCCTTGTTGCAGGATAATAGCACAAACATCTTCTCCGGAAAGTCTGAGCCGTCCAATGACACTCAGGATAAAACTGACGGTAAGCAAGAAGATGATGATGTTAAGAAAAAAGCCGCTGATAGCACTTCTTTCTTTGGTAAACTGAATGAGGTATTTAGTAATAATTATTAAAATTTTGATTGAAAATGAAGAAATTTACAGTTGCGGATTTTGGTCTTAAGACTGACGGCCTGCCTCAGGATCAGGCTACATTTATGAATAACATCGCAAATATGATGTGTAATGTCATTAACAAGGCGATGGAAGGTGTTATTTCTCCTGATGATATGGAAAGCAGATTGAAGTCTCTCAACGAAAAGTTTAACGGATATGACGATGAGAAGTTCAAGCAGCTTGCCAAGGATAACGAGGAACTCATTAAAACGGTTAAAGGTCTTGGTGAGACTATCGAGAAGCTGAAATCTAAAGGTATCGGAATGGAAGTCATCAACAAGTTTGATGAGAAGTTGAACGAGATGCTTGATTCAGAGAAATTCAAGGAGTTCGCTTCTGGAAACTGCCGTAAGTCAGGTGTGTTCGAAGGTTTCTGCTTGAAGGATATTGTTTCCATGACTGATAACTATAGCGGTGACCATCTGATTACACAACAGCAGAACAGGGTAGTATCGCAGGTGGCTAACAAGCGAATCCACATGCGTGATGTATTGACTACATTGCAGGGTGATCCTAAGTTCCCTAACCTTGCGTTTACTCAGGTGTATGACTTCGACCGCAACGCACGTTATGTGACTGAAAACGGAAGATTGCCTGAATCAAGTTTTAAGGCTAAGGAAGTGCAGACAGGTACAAAACGTCTTGGTACTCACCTCCCTATATCCAAGAGAATGCTCAAGAGCCGTGTATTTATTCGCTCATTTATCTTGAAAATGTTGCCGGAAGCTGTATATCAGGCTGAAGATTGGAATATCTTGTTTGGTGACGGTAATGGAGAAAATCTGCTTGGTATCGTCAACCATACAGGTGTTCTGCCAGTTGAAACAATCATCTCTGACGCCTATGTAAGCGGTTCTGCCGGTTCTGTGAAGTCTGTTTCAGGATATAACTCCAATAAAGACACGGTCGTAGAGTTTACAAATCCTCAGGATCTTATCCTCGATGGTATGACAATCACCTTTACAGGTGCTACTGGTCTTACCGCTTTGAACAGTGCTAACCAGCTTGTGAAGATGAATGACCGTCAGATTCTGTTGAAAGGTGTAGCTTATACAGAGGAAACTTCAACAGAATCAATGACCTTTAAAGTCAGCCATGGTGCATTCAAATCCGTTGAGGAACCTAACTCTCTTGATGTTGTCAAAACAGGTTTTGCTGTGATGACATACGCACAGTACACGCCGAATGCTATTGCATTGAACCCAATCACTGTAAATGCTATTGAGAGCGAAAAGGACACAACTGGACGTAATCTTGGTATCATCCAGATGATAGGTGGTATTAAATATATTGCAGGACGTCCTATCATTGAGACAAACAACATCTTGCCTGGCAAGTATCTGATTGGTGACTTTAATGTTGCTGCAAGTCTTGTTGACTATACATCACTTACACTTGAATGGGCTGAAGATGTAGAAAGCAAGTTGAAGAATGAGATTGTTCTTATTGCTCAGGAAGAAGTTATCTTCCCTGTATATATGCCATGGGCGTTCGCTTATGGTGACCTGGCTGCATTGAAAGAAGCAATCACTAAAGCCTGATGCCTATGTATTTGCTTAATGGAGACGAGAAGGCTCTGAAATCAGTTATAAAAGAACAGCGTATCCGTATTGGCCGTGGGTTGATTACTATCACCCCGGTCTCGGAAGCTGGGCTTGTTCCGGAAGAGGATGTCAAAAAGACATTCGAGAGCCAGCAGAAGATTATTGACAATCTTTCTGCAAAGAATGAGAATTTACAGAAGGAGAATGAAGAATTGAAAGCAAAGATAGCAGAACTTGAAACACACTTAGATGATAACAAAGATGTTGAAGATGCAGACTCTAAAGAAGTTGAGCAAACCGACACTAAAGAGGTTTCTGCCGAATATGAAAAGGCAACCGTTGTTCAGGACGAGAAGAAAGTTTCTGCTTCGAAAGCGAAAAAATAAGGAATTGCCATGTTGATTGATGTGTCATATTTTGTAGAAGGCCCACGTCATATTCAAAACGCCTCAACATCAAAGACGGCCGGTGCCGATTCTTTAGCAGTAACCGGTCATATTGAAGCATATATTAAGGAGTTGCAGCCTGTTTTCCTCGAAGCCATGCTTGGGGAAAAAGAAGCAGGTTATGCAATGGATTACCTTGATTTGTCTGATGATGAAGAAAAAGAAGATACTGAGCCGTCTAAGTATGAAATCGTATGCAACAAACTGAAAGAGCCTTTTGCTGATTTCGTGCTGTTCCACATACTTCGTGATTCTTCATCGGAAGCTACAATAACAGGGAATGTCCGGCTGAAGTGCGCCAATGAGTACATTTCACCTGTCAATGCCCAGGTTATTGCATGGAACAGGATGGTTTCCGCCAATGTGAAGTTCATCCAGTGGGCGCGTGAAGGTAATTGCCCGATTGACCTTGTAACGCAGACCAACATGTTGATCAAGATTAACCAGTTCAATCTATGAAAGGTATAGTTGAAATTATTGGAGATGTAGTAAAGGAAATGAGTGGGAACCTTACCATCGTAATGCCTGCTGACATCGAGAATGACAGGTTCGAGGAAGTGAAGAATCCGGAACTGAACTACATATTTGGTTCGGCCCAGTATGTGAAGGATAAACTTGATGAATACAGCAAGGTGCCTTCAACATCAGAACGTAAGTTCCCGCTTGTAGTGCTGTTCTGTCCTGTTACAGAGAAGAGAGACAGTCCGGACTATTATTCAAAGGTTTCACTTAATATCCTTATAGCATGTTCATCAACTAAGAACTGGAGCAATGAACGGCGTCTGTATGCTTCATTCATCAACATTCTTCGTCCGGTTTATGAAAGATTGATTGAGGTTATCAAGAATGATGGAAGGTTCGATATGGATTATGACAACATCATTCCGCATGATTATTCCGAAAACTACTCGTATGGCAGATACGGAGCCTTTACGGAATCCGGAGAGGCAGTGAGCGAGCCCATTGACGCCATAAATATCCGCTCGATGGAGTTAATAGTTAAAAATCAAAGTTGTTGTAGATAATGAGAAATACAAGAGTTTGCGAAAGCGCAGAAATGAATACCGGCGGTTCGGCCTGTAAGGTGGACTGGGGTAAGGTTAAGGGAGCAATACTTGTAGAGCATGGAGTTAAACTTCCTGCGAAAATTACGGCAGATGAACTGGAGAAGATGTGCCATGCTGACAGACCGGACAGAATTTATCCAATCCATACGTTTGTCGAATATGCTAAGTCTGGGGGTGAAGCTCAGGTTAGTGCTGTTGGATACGGAGCGAACCAGTACAATGGCCTCAACGCCCAGACAGATACTTTCACGCTTCCTCGTTTTGATGAAATTCTGAATGCTGAGCTGTTGCGTTGTGCTAACAAGGAATGGGATGTGTACTTCTGGGATTCAAACAGAATGCTTATCGGTTACAATGATGGAACTGATATTCTTGCCGGAATTCCGATGTCAACAGTATATCCAGGTGCCACACCGTTCAGCACAAGCAGTGCGAAGTCAAGTATGACGGTAAATTTCTGCCACATGGATGCAGAAGACAGCCAGTTGAACTTTGACTACTTGAAGTTGGATTTCAATCCTGCGAATGTAATTAAAGGGTTGACTGAGGTTATGTTGGTTGAAAACGAAAGCAACAAATTCAAGATTATTGAATGTGTCGGTGGCTATGACAGAACTGCAGAATTTGCCACTGCATTGTCCTCAGGTGCATCCGAGGTATTTGAAGGGGTTACTTCTGCTTCGTATGAGGACGGTTATCTCACAATTACTCCTGGTGAAGGTGAGATTTCAGTTAAATCACCTTCTGTTCTGTACGAGAAAGATGTCAAATGGGTTGAATTTGTAAAAGTAGTTAAAGCAGAAGCATGATTGTAGATGGAGTCAATTTCGTGGAAAAGCAGGTTAGGATGATGTCGAAAAAGAAATTCATTGATACTCACATGACCTGTATCTGGCAGAAAGTTGCTGAGGAGAATCGAAGAAAGAAACTTTCTGACGTGTATGACCGGATTGCTGGTAAGTCTGTAAAGGATGCTGACGGTGAGTCTGCTGATAAGTGATGGCTTTGGTTGATTAAGCCGGGCGGAAGTCCGGCTTTAATTTTAATTGTATGTATGGCTGATTTCGAGAAATTGGAGAATGTGATAAACAGAATTGCATCAGGATTCGAAAAGTCATGTATGGATTGCCTTCAGGGAAATAATATAGAAGTGGCAGACCTTGTAAGGGAACAGCTCTATTCAGGTCTTGACGGTAATACAGACAGTCTTAGGCCGGGATATTCTGATGATCCGTACTTTCGTGAAACAACTTCTGTATGGCATAATAATCCTGACGGATATATAGAATGGAAGAAAAAGATAACTCCTCCTATTAAGAGTCCTATGCTGAACCTCCCTCCGAGACCTGTGGATGTTCCTAACCTGTATATCACCGGTCCGTTTCACGAGAGTATCCGCGCATCTGTTACAGGTGACACTCTTTCGATTGATACTGTAGGATTCGTGGATGGTCCGGATATAGTAAGGAAATACGGGAATGACATTCTCATGTTGGGAAAGGACGCAAGAGAGTATGTTGTACTTCAACTTCTCGAGCCTTTTTTGAAACGTTTTTTCAAACAATGTGGGTATAAATGATGGGATGCGGTTGCGAGAATAAGAAAATCATGTCTGACTATGAGCGTGTGGCCATGCTTGCAAAAAAAGCTGCCATGCTGGACGGATGTGTGTACGTTGTGTACAGGAAGAGTGACGGTACCTACTCGTTCGATAAGGAAGGTACCAAGGTGGATGGCGTTATTGTTGAATATAAACATTACTTGTGATGGGAAATTTAAAATTGAAGGATTTCGTCGATGAGGAATCATTGAAGAAGCTGCAGGAACTTAGGAGTACAATATCAGATGTAAGGCAGGATTACAAGGATGCTGCCTCTGAACTTATCAAGGGACTTACTGTTGACGTCAAGGTAAAGGGAGACATTGACAAGTTGCAGGCCATATATAATACCCAGGCTAATAATGTATCTTCCGCATCGGATAAACTTACTGAGGCGTTCAGAAAACAGTCTGAGGTTGCTGAACAACTGATGAAGAAAATAAAGGAGAAGGCGGATGCAGAAAAGCTGAGTACAAAAGAGGTTAAGGAATTGTCAAAGGCATCAGCAGAAGCATCAAAGGCAATGCAGCAGGCTGCAAAGGCTGAGGAGGCAATGAATAAGGCCCAGAAAGCTTCGAACACTACCAGAAAGGCTGCTGCCATGACCGAAGAGGAGCGAATCAGGATAATCAAGGAAGCGATTTCGCTATCCGATAAGGAAGTGCATAGCATTGAGGAAGCAAATGAAGTTAATAAGAAATTGCGTCAGGCTGTACGGCTTGTTCGTGATACAGATGAGGATTACAGAAATACGCTCGGTAAGCTGAATTCTACCATCGGAGTTAATACAGATTATGTAAAGCGTAACAGTGACCGGTACACGCAGCAGAAGATGACCATCGGTAGCTATAAGGAAGAAGTTAAAGCGGCCTGGATGGAACTAAACCATCTTAATGATTCTATGGGCAGCTTTGGAATCATATCAGGAAGTTTTGGTGATTCCCTTCAATCTCTTGGTAATGCTGGAAGTATGCTTGAAGGATTGTCCGGTATAGGAAAGATATTCCAAAATAAGTGGCTGTTGGGACTTGGAGCTGTTGGTGCTGCCGGTGCCGGAATAGGATGGTGGGTGAACTACAATAAGGGACTAACAGAGGCTACAAGACTTACCCAGCAGTTCACTGAGAAGTCAGGAGAGGACCTGAAGGCTTATCGCACGGAAGTGCAGGCGATTGCAGACTTCTATGGTAAAGACTTCAAGGAGGTATTGATTGGTGCAAATGCTGTATCGAAGCAGTTTGGTATATCCGCTGAAGAATCACTGAAACTGATTCAGGACGGATTCATTGCCGGTGCCGATGCAAACGGTGAGTTCCTGGACACTCTTAGGGAGTATCCTGCATACTTTAAAGAAGCTGGGATAAGCGCTGAAACATTCATCGCAATTACTGCCCAGGCTGCTAAGTCTGGTATCTATTCTGATAAGGGTGTGGACGTTATCAAGGAAGGTAATCTCCGTATCCGTGAGATGACTACCGCTACAGCCTCAGCACTCGAAGGTATCGGAATATCCGCAGATAAGGTTCAGGAACAGCTTAGAACAGGTCAGAAAACCACATTCGACATTATACAGATGGTTTCACAGAGACTTAGTGAGTTACCTGACAGTGCGTCTGTCGTAGGTACCGCTCTTGCTGACATATTCGGTGGCCCTGGTGAAGATGCCGGATTGCAATATGTACGAACATTGAAGGATATTAAGACTAATCTTGATGATGTAAAGGATGAAACTGGACAATTAGGTGATGTTCAAAAAGAAATGATTGAGTCTCAAAAGAGGTTAGCAACAGCCGTTTCCGATTTATTTGACATGACAGGAGGCTCATTTGAGACTATGACAGCAAGAATAAAAACTTTTGGCAATACTGTTATAGCTGACCTTCTTGAACGAATCAATAAGCTGCGTATGTCCGCTGACCAGGAAACATATAAAGCATTGGAAAACGCCAAGTCTGATGGAACTGCAAACGGAGCAAATGCTTATAAGAGCAATCAGGATAGAGTTGAAAACTTGACAAATTCATATATGGAATATCAGGGCATGACAAGGGATGAAGCTTATAAAGCAGCCTTAGAGCATGTTAAGAGCGATATTAAGAAGCAGTTGGAAGATAGTGATAAATTGTTGTCTGAAGCCTCAACTAAATATGATAAACTTCGTGTCGAATATGGAGAAAAGGAGAGAAACAAGTGGAGTGATTTTTGGGATAGATTTATTTTTGGAGGTTCTGTAAGCATTGATAATAATAGGCGTTTGGGTGTGGTAAGAGAAGAGTTGAATGACGCTCGTGATGCGCTTTCAAAAGAAACATCAATAAATGCCTCACTTTCAAGACAGCTTCAAGACTTAAGTACAGACGGTAGCTCCCCAAAAACCATAAATATCGGTACAGAAACTGAGGATGAAAAATCAGCACGTCTTGAAGCGGAAAAATCGTTGCAGGAATCACGTATTGCATTGATGGAAGAAGGACTTGATAAGGAACTGGCCACAATCCGCTATGGTTACCAGCAGAAGATTGATGCCGTAAAAGGTAATTCATCCGCAGAAATGGCATTGAGAAAATCGTTACTTCAAGAAATGAACAACGAATTGGCGAAGGCTTCTGAGGAGTATGAAAAGAATCGTGCAAGTATTGACCTTCAGAATCGTCTTGCCTCAGTTGAGGAAGGAAGTGATGAAGAAATGTCAATTCGTCTTGATATTCTTGAAAAGCAGAAGGAAGAAGAAATTAAGGCTGCTGAAAGTAATGGTGCCGATGTGAGCCTCATCGATCAGAAATATCTTAATGAAAGGCGTAAGATTTACGAGGAATATGCTTCTGATTACATTGACGAAATTTCTAAATCTGCTGCAGCAGAACAGGTAGTAAGGAATGCACAATATAATTCCGACATGAAGGAACTGGAAAAGCAGCATGCCCAGAAACTTGTTTCTGATGAGGAATATGAAAAGAAGAAGGCTGAGATAACAGAACGTTATTCGATTGATACCGCTAAGGCTGCTGTTGATTCGTTGGAGGAACAGCTTTCTGTTGAGAATATGAGCCAGGAAGATCGTGAAAAACTTGCCGAACAACTCCAGAAGGCAAAGGCTGATTTGGCAAATGCTGAAGCAGATGCTGAGATAGCAGCCATAAAGAGGGTACAGGATGAGGAGGAAGACTCGTACAAGAAGAGGATGAAGAATGCTCAGAAATGGATGAGTGTAGCATCTGAGGCAATAGGTAATATTGGTAATCTGATGTCAACATTATATGAGCGTGATATTGAAAAGATTGAGGATGAACAGGATGCCAATGAAGAAGCGTATAATGATGAAGTTGAGCGGATTGAATCTTTAGCGGATAGTGGTGCTATATCTGAAGAGGAAGCAGAAGCACGTAAACGTGCCGCCGAATCTGAAACATCAAGAAAGAATGAGGAACTTGAAAAGAAAAAGGTACAGCTTCAGCAGAAACAGGCTAAATGGCAGAAGGGTGTGGATATTGCCCAAGCTGGTATAGCAACAGCACTTGCAATTACTCGTGCATTACCTAACCTTGTACTTGCTGCAATAGTAGGTGCCATGGGAGCGGTACAGATAGCGACAATCGCAGCAACACCGATTCCTGCATACAAGGAAGGTACAAAAGATGGGGGACATGTTGGAGGTCTTGCAATCGTAGGTGATGGAGGGAAGAAGGAAGTTATCGTATATTCAGGAAAATCATGGATAACTCCGGATGTTCCTACAATAGTAGACCTTCCTAGAGGTGCAGAGGTTTATCCTGATGTTGATGATTTTGTTGAAAGCGTGAGGATGAATCCTGTGTATGATTTTGGGAAAAATAATACAGTCGTTGTGAATGATTATTCAGAACTCAGCCGAGAGATTAAAGGTATGAGATACGACATGAAGAAAATCATGAGAATAATTCACATGGATTCGTATAATTCTAATTATGAACATTATAAGAATACAAGATTATGATAACTACATTAAGCAGACTGAGCATGGGCGATTTTATTGAGTTGCTGTGCGGAAACAATCAAGTTCTTTTGGAAGATGGTGATAATGATTCCATGCTGGAAAATGTGGCTTCTGAATTGATATATCAGTATCAGTGCATAGTGAATCCGTCAGGAATTGAGTCGGCACTTCTTGAAAAGGAAGAGAAAATCAAGATTAAGTACAGGATTACTATTGCTAAGATATTGAAAGCCCTGATGAGCATAGATGCAATTGAAGATGTCATTGAACTTCTGAAAGAAATGGGTTATTATATTAATGAACGAGACAGGATTTCTTCAAAAATTGACCGTATGATTGCGGAAGCTGAATATATGAAGAAAAGAATTGATGATAATTCACATACATCCGGAAAGAAAAATACGACTGATGTACGTGCGTCATTTGACAGGGAGATAGCTTTTCTCATGACTTATTTCAAGATGAATATTGACACAAGAAATATCACTGCAGGTGTTTACGCCAATATGGTTCATCAGGCAGATGTGGAGATTAAGAGGAAATTGAACCGTTAAAAATTTTAATGATTGTCGAATTATTTTTCATGTAATTAGTAACACGATTAAACACTAATAATCGTATAACATGGAAAAGAAATTCGACAATCTAATTTTATTGCCTGAAATTAACAAGAAATGTGACGTAATAATCAATTTGTTATCGTCATTGTGTGATGATCCAGATTTTCTTATCGGTACTCTTAGGAAGTGTGTCGATAAACAGCGAGAACTATCATCTGATCGCATGAAAATCGTTAAGGGTCATGGAACTGGAACAGATTGTCATTGATCAATATCAGTGGATATTATCAATGGCTAGAAAATACTTCCGAAATGTGATGGATGCGGAAGATTTGGCAGAAGAAACCGTTTACAAGATTCTGATGAATAAGAAAAAGTATGATTTTTCTAAGAGTTTCAGACCCTGGTGTTCTGTTATCATGTTGAATACATACATCACTTTGTATAATCACGATTCATTGATACGGTTTGATTCTGAGGATAAGGCAGGTTTTATTCCATCGTATTATAATGCTGAAAGTTATGTTCTGAAGAATGAAATTGAAAGTGTTATTGAACAGTGTCGCGTGAAATCATGTGCCGTTGATTGTGCGATAATGTATGCTGAGGGTTACTCATATGAAGAAATATCGGAGAAGCTGAATATACCATTGGGAACCGTGCGAAGTAGAATATCCTTTGCACGTAATATGATTCGTCAACATATTGTAGATTAATAAGTTAATTAAGGTTTCTGGCTTAAAATGGCGAAGTTTCTGATTGCAAATATAGCCAATCTGAACTATCTTTATAGTACAATTAAAATATAAGTCAAACCAAATAATTAACATTATGGAAAAGAGTAATTTTCGAGTTAGAGTGATGAAGTATGCACATCAGTTAGCTAAATCAACAGAGTACACGTGGAAAATCTGTCTTATCAAGGCTTGGGAGTTATACAGGCTTGCGAAGAAGATGCGAAATGGTATTGTCAGATTCGCATTCAAGAAAGTTGACGGTACTATCAGACATGCCACAGGAACATTATATAATCTTCCGGCCGGTTCTTCAATCAACGGAAAGAAAATGACGAAGCCAAGTTACAAGACATTCGCCTACTTCGATGTAGACAAGTCAGAGATGAGATGCTTTAAAATTGAGAACCTTATAACAATCTATTGATATGAGAGAGAGTTATATTATTACTTCATCTGGTGAAATTGTATTAACTTCTCCAGAAAACGGTCATGATTTCTCATTGAAAGAATTGCAGGAATCTGTTAATGGATACATTGAGATTGTTCCGATAAGGAATACTGTTGGACCTATTTCCTTTAAGGAATTTGATAAGGACGGTTTTACCATAATGCTGAATAATGAATATGTGATGGTTATCAATTCTGAGGGAAAGCTAGAAGGACGTGAATTCAATTATGCAGCTACAGTTCTGGCTTCTTCATCAGGTTCCATCATTCCTTGTGATTACATTGTTGGAGACGTGCTAATATGCACTGGTGATATGATTAAATAGTTTGGATTTGTGTAAATTGTTGTATTTCAAATATTTGTATGTTTCAATTCAGACGGGATTTTAGGCAAACCTTAGTTGGTTTGCCTTTTTTGATATATTTGCTTTTTGACAAAAAGCAGTAATATGAATTGTAAATTTTACCTATCATTAGGTTCTAATAAAGTCAACATTTCTTCGTCAAATTGTATTGAAGTGTCAGACCAGATAACAAACCTTAATGACATCAAGTTGTCTTATGTAAGGTCTGATTATGGTGGTGTTATAAGAAAGTGTGCAAGTGCAATAATATTGACTGGAAAGGCAAGAGATTCAATTATTGATTATTATACATCACAGAAATTAAAGTCTATTGGTGCTTTTGCAGTTTATCAGATAAACGACAACTGGACATACGATCTGCTGTTTAGCTGTCCGCTTGATTTTTCAACCTTCAAGTATGACGAATATACGGCTCAGATTTCATGCCTTGACAATTCTGTAGCAGCAATACTAAATTCAAACAACAACACAAAGTATGAGATACTTGTGGATGATATTAAGGAAGACAAGCAGTTGTTCTTCGATGGTGTAAGATTATTGAATACCGTAAAATTGGTTTTTACAGGTAATTCAGTAGATAATGAGGCTTATACTATAAGAGAAAATGTAAATTGTGGAGGTAACGTGTATTATATTCCTCCAATCTCATACGCTGAAAGCGATATACAAGTAGAAGGATATGTCAGACTAAACGACCAGAGTGAGGATTTGTCTGGAACGATAGACACCTCTTCGGCTTGGGCCACTGCAGGTCCTAATACTAATAGGACAAGCTACTTTCTTGAAGCCCTTAAGGATGTTCATATTGATGTTGATATATCTTCACTTTCAATTAAGGTTGTAAATTCTGCATCAGGTGAACTCAATGATGTCATGACATCACTTTACAAGATACCAGTAAGTGGTAATCCTGTATTAGTTTCCAGTTCGTATGTAGGTGTTGCCGGCGTTTTGGGAGTTGATTTGCATGAGGGAGAAAAGTTACAGCTGTGTTTGCACAGATTATCTATTATATCTCCAGTAAGCTTCGGTGTTTCGACATTCTACTTTTACGATTGCTGTAATATTAAATGGAACGTAACAGGTGATAAAAGTTATATTGACGTAGTAAAACCGGAATCACTCCTTAACGCTATCATCAGAAAAATGGGTATGGAGTCGTATGTCAATGGAGATATAACATTCGATGACACTTCATTAGAAAATGTATTGTTGGTAGCTGGAGAATCTATAAGAGGGTTTAACAATGCAAAGTTATATACTTCATTTTCCGATTTCTGTAAATTCATGGAAGTAGTTGCTGGAATGGTGTATGTCATTGAGAGTGGCTCCAGTGAATCTATAGGCGGTTCAGAAGGAAGTGAAGGTTCAGAAGGGCCTGACTATGACAAGGAATATTCGTATGGTGACTTGAATATTGAGGCTGATAATTTTGTGAGAAATGGAAAGATTACTACAGATGTTGTGGATAATTTAAGTTCTTTCATGCCGGATGGTGTATCACTTGTTCAAGTAGAGTTCTTCGAGGATTATATGTTTTTCGGTCTAGGCAGCGATGGAATATATTATTTTATCAACTTCCCTGGAATTGAAAAATATCTACGCGTTACAGATGAATTTGCAATAGAAATAATAGATAAGAATGTATTATATGATACAGAGTCAAGAAAGTATTATATCACTGATACAAAAAACAAGAAGTTGGACGATTTAAAGATTGATACTCTTGACAAACGCTATAATCATATTGCAAAGTTCGGAGGATTTGTTATTGATTCAGTTACAGACTCAGGGAAATATAATGGAAGCGTTAAGTCTGAAGATATATTTTTCTCTAGAAGCAGTTCGAAATTCCTTTATCGTGATAAAAGTGCAGGTAAATATTACAGCATTTTTGATGGATACGAAGATTATCAGAAGGATGGGAGATTGAATCCTGTTGCTGTATTCGTTGATGTATCCGATTTTAGTACATACGATGATGGAGCTTCGTATGTGGCCGTTGACGGTAAAAATTTGATATTATATGATGGCAATGTACCATTGTTGCCAGACAGGAATGTGAGCGGAATTGCTATGTATTCTGTATCCTACGAAGAAAACTTTGTCATAAGATTTGTTCACCGGGATTCAATATTTGTAGATTCTGTCGCAAAGTCATTGGATATTGCAAGCGAGCCTGAATACAGTGTCTCATCAGGAAGAATCTATTCTTCTGTAAAGATTGGATATGAAAAGCAGGATTATGACCTTGGGAATAACGGTAAGGATGAGTTTAATTCGACGATAGAATATTCGACTGGCATCAATCTTAAAGAGCAAACGCTTGATTTTCTGTGTCCTTATAGAGCTGACAGTTATGGGTTCCAGGAACTTGCAAGGAAGAAAGGTAATCAGACTTCAGACTCAGAGAGTGATAACAATACGTTCATTGTACATTCATTGAAATCTGATTCTCGATACAACTTGGATAGAAGCATTCCTGTTGATGGGGTATATACAGATACTGTATTCAACGCAAGACTTTTCCCACACTATTTGATAGATGCAAACAAAAGGTATCTTGCGTCATACACATCGAGACTTCTGTACACTTCAAGTGAAATAATGGACAGCATAACAGTAAACTCAAAAAAGATTGACAAGAATGTATCACTTTCGGAACCGTTGTTTTTGGAGGGTGATATAACAGTCAAGACTAATGATTTCATAATACCAGACGACTGGAAAGGATACGTAGAGTTTCAATGGGAAGGTAAGAGTTATAGGGGGTATCTTAGCAGTCTTGAGATTAATGTATGCAATAATGAGGTTTTTGAGTACAAATTAATTGAATGCTGATATGTACAGGATAAGTTCTTTTACTCCGTTATTTTTCTCACCTTCTACTGATGTGGGAACAAAAAGCAGGTATGTGCAGGAATTTTCAACTCATGACAGAATATTTCTTCAGGTGTTTGCATATAACGAGTCAAGTCAGCCATCTGTATTCGTCTATGATGAGATTTCAGGAGAAAAATTTACTGTTAATATGAGGTCGTGGAAAATGAACTCAGAGCAGACATTGTATTTCACTGAGATAACTGCACTGAACAATGGAATATATTCTGTCGAGGTAAATGGCGTTAAGTCTGAAGTGTTTAGAATTACGGATGATATATCTGGTACTGTCTTGCTGCAGTATTCAAATCCAAATAACAAGATGCGTAATGATGCTGTATTCTGGGTTGATGGAATGCAATATTTTTTTGATTTCAGGATACCTGGTGGATTCAAGGATGACGATTGGGTTTTCGGAGTGGATAATGAACAATATACTACTTCTCTTAATGATGTGGTTGATATATACAGTGTAGACAACGTACAGAAGACTCTTACTGTTGGAGATTCCAGGGGATGCCCTGTCTGGTATGCTGAATTGTTGAACAGGTCATTGTGTTGCAGTTATTTTTATGTAGACGGAATCAGGTATGTAAGGGTTGATTCGAATGTACCTGAGATGAACGTGCTTGTTGAAGGTATAAGGTCTTATGTGTTCAAGCAGGTTATAAGAAGGGTTTTTTCTTTAAATCCTACGATTGAGGAGAATAATCGTATCATCATGAGGCGTGTGGATGATGCGTCGTTGAGGAATATTGATAGTGGTAAATATAAAATTGTAGATTATGACAGATGAGGAAAAGAAGGAAATTGTAGCTGAGGTTATTCAAACATTGAAGACGAATGCCGTTACAGTTGATCAGTTGAATGAGGTATCATCATATACATCGAATGATTATGTTGAGCTGAATAAAGGCCGGAAGATGAGGGTGGACAAGATTGAGGAAAACATCGCTTCCGGTATTGACAAGAAGTATAGTCGGACAATACAAACTCTTGGTGAAAAAGATAAAGAAATAGAGGCTTATTCTAAGAAGATAACAACTGAGTATAATGTATCTGCTTTCTTCCCCACTGGAGGTTCAAACGGGAGCAATAAATACGACCTTTCAACGGCAATCGGCAAAGTTCCGGCAGAACTTAGGACGGCCGGGCTTACCGTTAGCTTCCTGAATGAGTCCGGGGACACTGAGAAATGGGAGTTCAGCGGTGGTTCCTGGACGGTTGGTGGGTTTGCTCAGGTCGGGGCTGTGGAATTTTACAAGT
>OGCN01000446.1_pt1 | contig 68492 bp, 64 predicted proteins | sample 1570181 | NCBI WGS metagenome assembly OGCN01 (sample SAMEA4370584, study PRJEB24528) | human gut metagenome | reverse complement strand
ACCGCCGTGTACCGAACGGTACGCACGGTGGTGTGAGAGGACGGCGGTTAGTCACCGCCTCCTACTCGATTAAAGGACTATTTTCTTTCATTTAATTGTTTTCTCATCTAAAGCTTTTTGGGTCATCTTACTCTTTTCTTCTTAAAATATCATATGCTTCTGCCCTGCCGCCTTCCAGCTCTATATGCAGGATCTGTTTGGAATGCGGTGCACTTTCCTGTTCTTCACCGTCCTCATTGAGGATCCTCTTTACTGTAACCTCTACATTCTGACCGTCCGGTTTCATGATCTCAATCTGTTCACCGACACTGAATTTATTTCTCTGCTCAATGCGACAGCGACCTTCTGCATCGACTTCCCCGACGATACCAAGATAGGTATATTCTTTCACGTAAGTATTGTTATCGTATATCTGCGTGTTCTCATCCGGTCTTCCATAAAAGAAACCGGTCGTGAACTGACGGTAGGTACAGCTTGCAATCTGTGTGCGGTACCACGGCATATGCTCTTCATAAAGTTTTGGATCTTCCAGATAATCATCGACCGCTTTGCGGTACGTTCTCGCAACCGTTGCCACATAGAGGGCCGTTTTCATTCTGCCTTCGATCTTAAAGCTGTCAATCCCCGCATCAAGCAGATCCGGGATATGTTCGATCATGCAAAGATCCTTAGAATTAAAAATATAGGTGCCTCTTTCATTTTCATAAACCGGAAGATACTCACCCGGTCGTTTCTCTTCCACAACTGCATATTTCCAGCGACACGGATGCGTACAGGCTCCCTGGTTGGCATCTCTGCCTGTAAAATAACTGCTGAGCAGACATCTTCCGGAATAAGAAATGCACATAGCTCCATGCACAAAGGTCTCAATCTCCAGATCCTCCGGAATGTTTGCACGGATCTCTTTGATTTCCTGCATGGAAAGCTCCCTTGCAGAAACCACTCGCTTCGCTCCCAGTGTATGCCAGAAATGATAGGTAGCATAGTTTGTGTTATTCGCCTGGGTACTGATATGGCGTTCGATTTCCGGACAGATACGTTTTGCGATCTCAAACACCCCCGGATCGGCAATGATCAGTGCGTCCGGTTTCACTTCTTTTAATTCTCTGAAATATTCCTCAACGCCCTCCAGATCCCGGTTGTGTGCCAGGATATTGGCTGTCACGTAAACTTTCACGCCATGCTCATGGGCAAAGGCAATGCCCTCTTTCATATCTTCCATCGAAAAATTCTTGGCTTTTGCACGCAGTCCAAATGCTTCGCCTCCAATGTAAACGGCATCCGCTCCAAAGATGACCGCCGTCTTTAATACTTCCAGGCTACTTGCCGGCACCAGCAATTCCGGTTTCCTCATCGTTCTTCCTCCCATTTATCTATTCCTTTATTTTCACGCTGAGTGTTGCTCCATCCCCGATCGGCACAATGCTGGTCATCAGATGCTCATTATGTTTCAGTTCATAGAGATACTCCCGCATCCGTTTGTATATTGTCCTGTTTCTTCGCTCTACTGCATAATGGGACTCGATAATGTCACCATCCTGCAGCACATTATCCGAGATCAGGATGCCGCCGACTTTCAGCAGACGCATCACATCCGGCAGAAAATGAATATACTGCCCTTTTGCAGCGTCCATAAAGATAAAATCATAAGAACCCTCAAGTTCTGCAAGAATCTCTGTGGCATCCCCTTCCAGAAAACGGATCTGTGACTCCTTCCCGGCTTTTCTGAAATTTTCTTTTGCGATCGGAATGCGTTTTTCATACTTTTCAATTGTTGTGATTTTGGCCTCTTTTGGTGCATATTCACAGAACAGCAGTGTGGAAAATCCAACTGCTGTCCCTACTTCCAATATATTGACCGGACGCTGCATCTGCAGCAGCACCTTGAGAAAGCTCTGCATTTCTCTTCGTATGATCGGCACATGATCTTCCAGTGCTTTTACCTCAAGCTCCGTCAGGAGGGGGGTATTTCCCGTATCCAGGGAGTTGATAAAAGCTGTCATTCTTTCATCTACTATCATATCGTTACTCCGTCTCAGTCTCTTTTTCATCCGCCCGGCTCAGTACTCTCAGCATCTCTTCTGCTGTCTGTGAGGTGTTCAGTACATAGCTTCCGGGCTCAATTTCTCCTTTATATTCAGAAAGCAGATATTGAATGCGAAAAACATTCTTATCTTTGATCAGTTTCTTCTCTTCCAGAAGCTTTGCGATTTCACCAAAGGACATATCTTTGGTGATCGTAACTGCTACCTTTTTTCCGGGAGCCTCACTCATCGCTTCCTGTGCAAATATCTGATATCCGAATGTGTAGGCCCGTCTGCCGGTAAAAATCAGAACAAGCACAAGAACCGCCAGCAATACGATTTTCACGGCAATGCCGACTGCAATTGATTTTGCACTGTTCTCTTTCATGCACCCTCTCCTGTCTTACCAGTACATTAATCCTGCAAGGAACAGTACTAGTCCGTTTCTATGATATCTGCAAAATTTTCAATTTCCATATCCACAGATGTCAGTATCTCATCCGCACATCTCTGAATGATCCTGCATATCTGAAGCTCCGCTGCCAGATACTCCTGTATAACCGGATTCTTCCGCATATCTTCGTATTCCCGCTCCAGATTCTGCACATCATCAAACAGATCATAAGCATTGCTTCCATTCTGAAGCAGATAATTCTTTTTGCGGAACTCATCCAGCCTCTGTCGAAGCTGCGGCTCTTCGGATACTTTTTTGCTCACTTCCCGAAACGCTTTGTACGCTTCGCTTCCGCGAAGTGCAGCCGAAAGCTGCACCGTATATTCCTTTATTTCATCCATTTTCTATCAGCCCCATCATACTTCCATAATGATCGGCAGGATCATCGGGCTTCTCTTTGTTCTCTTCCAGAGGAACTCGCTTAAGCTGTCACGGATTGCTGTCTTTAAACGTCCCCAGTCGGTCACTCTTCGATCCATGCAGTCCTCAATAGCTTCTTCTACTACATGTTTTGCTTCATCCATCAGTCCTTCGGATTCTCTGACGTATACAAATCCTCTGGATACAATATCCGGACCTGCAAGAACTTGATTGCTGTATTTTTCAAGCGTCAGTACCACGATCAGAATACCGTCCTCCGCCAGATGCTGTCTGTCGCGAAGAACGATATTTCCGACATCACCAACACCCAGTCCGTCTACCAGGATCGCTCCAGTCTGTACACGGTCTACAACCTGTGCTTTTTCTTCATCTAACTCCAGAACATCTCCTGAGGACAACAGGAAAATATTGTCCTTTGGAATACCAAGACTCTCCGCAACCTGTGCCTGTGCTTTCAGATGACGGTATTCACCATGCACCGGAATCGCATATTTCGGATGAACCAGAGAATAGATCAGCTTGATCTCTTCCTGACATGCATGGCCGGATACGTGGGCATCCTGGAAAATAACATCCGCCCCTTTCATCGAAAGCTCATTGATCACTCGGGAAACTGCTTTTTCATTTCCCGGGATCGGGTTGGAGCTGAAAATAACGGTATCGCCCGGCTTAATCTGCACTTTACGATGCATGTTGGATGCCATACGGGAAAGTGCCGCCATGGACTCGCCCTGGCTTCCGGTTGTGATCAGCACCATTTGCTCATCCGGATAATTCTTCATCTGATCCAACTCGATCAGGGTATTCTCCGGCACGTTCAGATAGCCAAGCTCTGCCGCTGTGCTGATAACATTGACCATACTGCGACCCTCTACCACACATTTGCGTCCATATTTATAGGCAGAATTGATGATCTGCTGTACACGGTCCACATTGGATGCAAACGTTGCAATGATGATCCTTGTATTTTTATGCTCTGCGAAAATATTATCAAACGTCTTACCAACGGTACGCTCGGACATCGTAAATCCTTTTCGCTCTGCATTGGTACTATCGCACATCAGTGCCAGCACACCCTTTTTGCCGATTTCTCCAAAACGCTGCAGATCGATCGCATCTCCGAATACCGGAGTGTAATCCACTTTAAAGTCACCGGTGTGCACCACGATACCTGCCGGTGAATAAATTGCAAGTGCAGAAGCATCTGCAATACTGTGGTTTGTCTTGATAAACTCAATGCGGAATTTCCCAAGATTGATCGACTGTCCGTGTTTTACGACTTTTCTCTTTACGGACTTCAGAAGATTGTGCTCTTTGAGCTTATGCTCGATCAGTGCGATCGTAAGTCTTGTCGCATAGACCGGAACATTCAGTTCTTTTAATACATACGGCAATGCTCCGATATGATCCTCATGACCATGCGTAATGACAAAACCTTTTACTTTATGTGCATTGTTTTTCAGGTATGTGATATCCGGTATCACAAGGTCGATCCCCAGCATATCGTCCTCAGGAAAGGACAGCCCACAGTCAACCACAACAATACTGTCTTCGAATTCGAAGGCAGTAATGTTCATGCCGATCTGTTCCAGACCGCCCAGAGGAATGATCCTCAATTTCGAATTGTTAATATTTTTCAAAAATTTTTACCTCCTGTTTCTTTTCCGTTCAGGCTCTTTATTCAAATTCAATATCATCCAGCATTTCCTGGAAGATTTTTGAAACTGCCTCTAATTCATCATCGTCATCCACGATCTCATATAACGCTTCATCCTCACCTGGCTTTGACAGATCTTTCAGGATCAGTGCTTCTGCCTCATCGTCCTCAGAATCCGTTACCAGAATATAGCTGATGCCGCCAAGTACTGTCTGTTCCAGTACATAAAACTCAACCATCTGATTGTCCGCCAGTGTAAATGTAATTTTCTCCATAATAAACCTGTTGCAGCCCTGCTTCAAATCACTCTGGCTGCGTCCTTTCCCTTTTCATTCCCTCATGATCTAAATAACCCTGAAGAATATAGACAGCTGCAAGTTTGTCCACATACTTCTTACGGTCCTCTCTTCGCACGCCGCTCTCCATCATCGTCCGATGTGCCTCTACTGTGGTCAGTCTCTCATCCCACATCACAACCGGCAGACCGGTACGCTTCTCCAGCATTTTCTGAAATTCCAGAGATTTTTCCGCACGGTCTCCCACGGTATTGTTCATATTTTTCGGGTATCCAAGCACTAGGATCCCGACATCATACTCTGCGATCAGTTCTTCGATCCGTGCCAGCGTCTTCCTCAGTTTGTTCTCCTGAGTCCTGCGGATGATCTCCACGCCCTGTGCAGTAATCACAAGCCCGTCACTGACTGCGACTCCAACCGTCTTGGAGCCGTAATCCAGTCCGAGTGCTCTTTTCTTTACTTCTGTTCCCATGTTCTGTTTTTAATATACTCCTTCAGAAGTTCTTCTACCAGCTCATCACGTTCCACTTTCATGATCATGCTTCTTGCATTTTTATAACTGGTGATATAAGTAGGATCGCCTGACATAATGTAGCCTACAATCTGGTTCACCGGATTATAGCCCTTTTCTGCCATTGCGTCATAAACAGTATCCAGGATCTCTTTTACGCGATATTCCGGATCTGTATTTACTTTGAAATATTGTGTATTACTGATATTTGCCATTCTTTTCACGTCCTTACCGTACAAACTATACTTCTATTCTAATATAACTGTCTGAAAAATTCAATTGTTTTTTGTAATTAATGCTTCTTCGCGTGATTTTTATAATGGCTTTGAAAACAATCCGCTGCTCAGGACCGAGCTTTTGTGCACAGCAGACAGTCCTGACAGCGTTCTTTTCCTGCCTTTACCAAAAGAATCTGATTGTCTAAATTTTCCGTCGTCTCCAACAACATGCGAATATACTCCATGGTATGGCCGGATGCATAAACCTTCCCGTCAATCGTCACGCTTTCTTCAAAGAGTACTTTTGTGACGGTTTCGCTGATTTTTTCTTCAAATCGCTGCTTCCGCACCTTGCCGTCTGCAATCAGGATCGCACTTCTTCTGTGTGCCACATCGGACGGCACCTGATTTTCCATGACGGCTGCTTTCGTTCCTTTTCTTCTGGAATACTGGAAAATATGCGTTTCATAAAAATCTACTTTATTTAAGAAATCTCTGGTGATTGCAAACTCTTCCTCGGTTTCTCCCGGAAATCCGACGATCACATCGGTCGTCAGGGCCGGATGTTTAAAGTACTTGCGGATCAGTATGCATTTTTCATAGTATTCTCCTGATGTGTATCTTCGATTCATTCTTTTTAAAGTTGCATCACATCCACTCTGCAGGGAAAGGTGGAAGTGCGGGCAGAATTTCGGAAGAGCAGAAAGTGTTTTCACAAAATCTTCTGTAATGATACCCGGTTCCAGTGACCCAAGGCGAATACGCTCGACCCCCGCAACCTCATGCACTGCAAGGATCAGTTCCTGCAGTGTGCTGCCATGATCGATCCCGTAAGAACTCAAATGGATACCGGTAAGAACCACCTCTTTGCATCCATTGCCTGCCAGCGTTTTTACTTCCTCTACGACCTCTTCTTTTCTGCGGCTGCGTACACGACCTCTCGCATAGGGAATGATGCAGTAGCTGCAGAACTGATTACAGCCATCCTGTACTTTCAGATAGGCTCTGGTGTGTTCCACCGTTTTTTCCAGAGACAGTTTTTCATACTCTTTTGTGTGATTGATATCGATCAGAGATTCCTGCACGGCACTGCGTTCATAATGTTCCAGAATACTGACCAGATCTTTTTTGCGGTTATTTCCGATAATAATATCGATCGCAGAGTCTTCTTCCAGCTCAGTTCCTGCTGCCTGCACATAACATCCGGCTGCCACCACGATCGCATGCGGATTCATTTTCTTTGCTTTGTGCAGCATCTGTCTGGACTTGCGGTCTGCCATATTCGTCACCGTACAGGTGTTGATCACATAAACATCCGCCCCCGGTGCAAACGGCACAATCTCATACCCTGCTTTTTCCAGAAGCTGCTGCATCGCCTCCGTCTCATATGCATTTACCTTGCATCCCAGATTGTGGAATGCCGCTTTGCGTTTTTCCATATTTTATTCAATTCCTTTCTTTTAAGCTTGACAGTCTCCTCCGAAATGGGTATGATTAATGTATACAAAAACACATATTACAGGAGGTTTTATGACAATGAAAACTGTACAGATTTCTTTAAATTCGATTGATAAAGTAAAGTCATTCGTAAACGAAATTACAAAATTTGATTATGATTTTGATCTGGTATCCGGAAGATACGTAATCGACGCAAAATCTATTATGGGTATTTTCAGTCTGGACCTTTCCAAGCCAATCGACCTGAATATCCATGCTGAAGATGATTCCGATGTAATTCTTCAGGCATTAAAACCATACATCATCGACTGAAAAACCACATAAAATTTCAGATTTCTTTTGATTTTGATATTTTTAACTGCCGCAGTTCTCCTGCGGCAGCTTTTTTGTAACCATTTTTCCGTGTCTTTTTATTCTACCCAGAGTGTCTCAGCCGTATCGATTGCTTTTTTCACCATCTCGTCAATCTCTTCCTGCAGTTTCTCTTCACTGCGTTTGATCACTTTGATATTCGGTTTGGTAACCGGATGTTTTGCCACAAAGATCGTACAGCAGTCTTCGTACGGCTGGATCGATGTCTCATAAGTATCGATCTTCAGGGATACATCCACGATCTCCTGTTTATCAAAACCGATCACCGGACGGAATACCGGAAGGGTGCAGACTTCGTTGGTCGCTGCAAGACTCTGCATGGTCTGGCTTGCTACCTGTCCGATGCTTTCTCCTGTGATCAGTCCCAGGCATCCGGTCTCTTTCGCGATGTGCTCTGCGATACGCATCATGTAACGTCTCATAATGATTGTAAGTTCATCATGAGGGCATTTATCATAAATATACAGCTGAATGTCAGTAAAGTTTACGATATGCAGAACGATCGGTCCGCTGTATTTCGACACCAGACGTGCCAGGTCAACCACTTTCTGTTTTGCACGCTCACTGGTGTATGGCGGTGCATGGAAATAAACGGCATCAATCTTAACGCCGCGTTTTGCGATCATGTAGCCTGCAACCGGGCTGTCAATTCCACCGGATAACAGAAGCATAGCTTTTCCGTTTGTTCCGACCGGCATACCACCAGGTCCCGGAATGATCTTTGAATAGATATAGATCTTTTCACGAATCTCCACGTTCAGGGTGATTTCCGGATGATGCACGTCAACGCTCATATTCGGAAACGCTTCCAGAATACGCTCGCCAAGATCTGCATTTAATTCCATGGAATTTTTCGGATAATTTTTTCTTGCTCTTCTTGCATTGACTTTGAACGTATGCTCTCCATCCGGATATACGCGTGCCATATAATCGATCACTTCCTGAGAAAGCTGATCAAATCCTTCATCATTTACTTTCAGTACCGGACAGATACCCACAATACCGAAAACTCTCTGCAGTGCCTCCACTACTTCTTCAAAATCAAACAGGCCTTCGCTCTCCACAAAGATACGTCCCTGTTCTTTTCGTACATTAAATTCACCTTCCACTTTCTTCAGTGCATGGCGAATCTGTTTTACCAGTGCATCTTCGAAGAGATAACGGTTTTTTCCCTTGATACCGATCTCTCCGTATTTGATCAGAAATGCATGAAACATAGATTTCTTTTCTCCTTTTCTTTTCCTGTATCGCAGTTGTTTCGTATATTCACAGTTACATCATATCTTTTAATGTCTGCTGTATCTGCGGAGCACCATAAGCAGTTCCTTTAACTGCTGCAGGCAGTATTCCAGCTCTTCTTTTGTTGTATTCTCACAGAAACTGAATCGCACGGTAGAATCCAGCAAATCTTTTTTTAGACCAATTTCTTTTAATACCGGACTGACCGGAAGTTTTTTGTTGGAAGAACATGCTGAACCGGAAGATACCTGAATCCCCCGCTCTTCCAGTGCATGGAGCAGCACTTCGCTTCGCACGCCTGCAAAGCTTACACTTACAATGTGCGGTGCTCCCTGATCCCCCGGAAGGCTGTTCAGAACCGTATCCGGTATTTTCTGCACTTCTTCCATGAAAAACTGTTTCAGCTCACAGAGATGTGTCACTTTTTTATCAAAATCCGTGTAGGCTTCTTTTGCCGCACAACCAAGTCCGGCGATTCCAGGCACATTATCTGTCCCGGAACGCATCCCTTTCTGCTGGCCTCCGCCCAGGATCAGCGGATGGATCTTCACTCCGTTTCGAACATAAAGGAATCCGACTCCTTTTGGTCCATGCAGCTTATGTCCGCTGACCGAGAGCATATCAATGCCAAGTTTTTTCGGATAAATACGGTACTTTCCATAGGCCTGGATTGCATCCACATGCCAGAGTACCTTTGGATTTTTTTCTTTGATGATCTTCCCGATCTCTTCGATCGGCTCCAGAGTCCCGATCTCATTATTGACATACATGGTGGACACAAGGATCGTATCTTCTCGGATCGCATCGGAAAACTTCTGAAGATCTATTCTTCCATAGCGGTCTACCGGTATGTAACTGACCTCAAATCCCTGCTCCTGAAGATAGATCATCGGCTGGATCACGGCAGCATGTTCGATCGCCGTTGTAATAATGTGTTTTCCGGCACGTTTGTTTGCCATCGCCGTTCCGATCAGTGCCCAGTTGTCTGACTCGGTTCCGCCAGAAGTAAAATAAATCTCTTTTTCATCTGCTTTTAAAGTAGCCGCAATGTCCATTCTGGCTTCGCGAAGATATTTTTCTGCCTCCATTCCCTTGTCGTGTCTGGATGACGGATTTCCGAAATCCTCCATCATCACTTTTACGACGATGTCACGCACACCTTCGGAACATCTTGTCGTTGCTGAATTATCCAAATATGCCTGCATTATTCTCTGCCCTCCAACTGAAACATCAGAACCGAAAGCACCGCCATACCGGCAGTTTCCGTCCGCAAGATCCGTTTTCCCAGTGTAATCGGGCTGATGCCATTTTCCTGTGCCAGTGCAATCTCACTTTCATCAAATCCGCCCTCCGGGCCAATGAAAATACCGATAGACTGCCCCGGCTGTATTGTCTCAAATATCTGTTTTGTCTTTTCCATGTCTTCCGCCAGCTCATAAGGGATCAGCGTGATATCCAGATTTTTTGCATAATCCACAGCCTGACCAAATTTCACAACCTCGTGGATATGCGGAATGATATTTCTCCTGGACTGTTTGGCTGCACTTTCTGCAATGCTCTGCCAGCGTTTCTGCTTCGCTTCCGCCTTTTTTGCATCCAATTTTACAACTGCCCTTTTCGTTGCCACCGGGATGATCTCATACACTCCAAGCTCTACTGCTTTCTGAATGATCAGTTCCATTTTATCGCCCTTTGGCAGCCCCTGGAACAGATAAATTTTCGATGGCAGCTCACGGTTTGCCTCTTCCACCCACATAATGTGCAGATGTGCCACATCTTTTTCATATCCGGCAATTTCGCAGCGATACTCTTTTCCGGTACTTTCCTCATGGATGCAGATCTGTTCTCCAATCTGAAGGCGCAGTACATTTTTCATATGATTCAGGTCGCTTCCGCGGATGATGATCTCTTTTTCACCGATTGCAGATGAGTCTGCAAAAAAATCGTACATAATCTTCCTCCGGTACTATGCCTGTTTTCTCGCAGTGACAGAAACCCATTCGCCCTGATGTGTAACTTCCAGAATTTCCAGTCCTGCATCTTTTACTGCTTTTACGACAACGTCTTCTTTTACATCCAGAATACCGGAAGTAATATAAAGAGCTCCCGGTTTCATCTGATGGCAGATCACCGGCGTCAGTGGGATCAGGACATCTGCCAGAATATTTGCCGTTACAATATCATACTTTTCATATCCGACCTGATCCTGCACGGCTTTATCATCAATGATATTTCCGATCATCACATCCATGCTGCCTTCCGGAATCTGGTTTGCTTCCAGATTTTCTCTGGTAGCAGAGATCGCACATGGATCAAGATCCGTACCGACCGCATGACCTGCTCCCAGTTTCAGTGCTGCGATGGACAGGATACCGCTTCCGGTGCCGACATCCAGGATCTCCATACCGTCCTTCACATATTTTTTCAGCTGACGCATGCAAAGCTGTGTCGTCTCATGCATACCGGTACCAAACGCCGTGCCAGGATCAATATGAATGATCATCTTATCCTTATCTTCCGGTTTTACTTCTTCCCAGGACGGGATGATCAGGATATCATCCACATAAAACTGATGAAAATACTGTTTCCAGTTGTTGATCCAGTCCTTGTCTTCGGTCTGGGATTCTGTGATTGTTCCCTCTCCGATATCCACAAACATACGAAGCTCTTCCAGAGCATCTTTTACATTTGCAAGCAACTCTTCTTTATCTTCTTTCTCATCCAGGTAAAAGTTCAGATAAGCGATCCCGTCATCTGCCGGTCCGTCTGGAAGAATATCGACAAACATCTGCTGTTTGTCCTGCTCCGTCAACGGTACTTTATCTTCAATTTCTACGCCTTCCACGCCGGCTTCTGCCAGTGTGGAGATCACGATATCTTCTACTTCTGATCTTGTTTTTAACGTAAATTTATTCCATCTCATAAATGTCAAATATCCTTTCGTATATATAATGCCAGATTAACAAGATTTTTTATTTCAAAATGATGCTACACCGTTTGTTCCTGTACAAAATAGTATGATAATCCATACATGTCTGTTCGTACTTTACAGCCACAAAATAAGAGGTGTTTTTACACACCCCTTATCATAACATCTGTGCTTACTTTTTAAAAGTACTATTTTTCTTCCTTTTTCCGCTTCTTAAGCGTCAGTGCAAGTGCTGCTCCGGAAACAACAAGTGCTGCTGCCACCGGCACAACCGGTGTAGTATCCCCGGTCTTTGCTGCTGTATTGGTGCTGCCAGAAGAAGAGCTGCTGCTGCTTCCGCTTCCGGAAGTAGAACTGGATGTTCCGCTTTCATTTGCCTTAAACGTGATGGATTTCTTCACATCATCTCCCTCACTGTATACCCACTTCTTGCCATCATATACATATTTGCGGAATGTTGCCACGATCGTATAAGTGCCGGCCTGTGTCGGAGTCATCGTAAAGGTCTGTGTGGACTTATCTCCCTTCCAGGTTGTGGTATCCGTCAGTTTCCAGGAATACGGTACATATTTTTCATCATCTGCTGACGGTTTGTAATCCTTGTCATCCACATAAGTAGAACCGGTTGCTGTAAATGTCAGTGCTGTATTTAACTTTTGTGTGGAATTATCTGTTACACCGGTGAATTTCACATCGCTCTCTTTTGCTTCCTGCGGAGCACGCAATGTCTTTACCGATACCGAAACCGGATCACTTGCCAGATAATTGTCGGATTCCGGGATTCTTGTATAAATCTTATAGCTTGTTCCCGCCTTCAGATCCTGCTCTTCACCGTCTACTTCATTGACATAGGTGATCGTGGAAGCTTTCTTCGCCAGTTTCCATTCATCATCCTTTGCCTTTTCCGAATAAGCATATTCCTGACCGGCTACGGTCTTGTATTTCAGATACTGATAATGACGTTCGGTCACTTCCGGCTTGGTCAGTGTGATGCCGAGGGATTTCATCAGTTTCTCAGTAAGAGGAGCCTTTGTGATCTCTGCGGAGATATCATTGACGGAAGCAACGGTGTAGCACTCTGCCGGATCACCGGAAAGTGTCACTTCTGCTTTGATATTCTTTGCTGTTGCCACATCTGCATGGTCATATACAAAAGTTGCTTTTGCCACAGCAAGAACATCTGATGCTTTGTCACCGTCTACGATACCGGAAAATCCGGATAAGGTACAGGTATCATCCGGAACATCGGTCGTACCGTCATACACTTTGGTTGCTTTGTTCTTAGATGTTGTGCTTGTTTTATTGACACTGATCAGCGGTGTCAGTTCTTTCTTTTCGATTTTATAGTTTACGGTTCCGGACAATATGTGATCATAACCAAAAGTATCCGTCACAAGCACTTCATTCAGACTAAACGATTTTTCATCCGGTTTTTCTTTTATATTTTTCTTTGTTACTTTATAACCTTTTGCTGTTCCGTCTTTCAGTTCCAGAGAAGAATCCATTGCTTCATCATAATCTCTCAAGGAAACCTCTGGTGTATAATCTTTTGCCGCGCTGACAGTGATAATATCTACATTTTCCAGTTTTTCACCATATGTTGTCGTGAGGTCTGCTCCGACCTTTACAGTATACGCCGTCGCACTCTTGCCCTTTTTCAGATTACCGTCTTCGTAAGTGTAGTTCTGCTCTTTTGCAGTGATGCTGTCCGTTGTTTCCTCAGAAGAAGTAAAGGTAACTGCTTTGATGGAAAATGCTACGGTAGATGCAGGCTGAAAATATACAACTGCTTTTCCGTTGCTGTCGCTCCAGACCGTATTGGCATCCATGCTGACATCTGCACCATTTAATTGTACGTTATCAATCGTGCATACTGCATCTTTCTCTACGGTAAACTCCGATGCTTTTAACGTAAGATCTCCTGATTTTACATCATTTGTGACTTTACATGCAATAGAACCACCATTAAGAGAAACCTGTGTACTTTTGATCGTACCACTTCCAAATAATGTTCCACCTTCTACGGTTGTTTCAGCTACATCAATACTGCCCTTCAAATTTGCCTTACCATTGCTGGTCTTTGCGAACTGAACCTTTCCTTCTCCGCTGATCGTACCGATTATATTAGTCGTTGTTCCTTTCAAAACAATCGTCAGCGTTGCTCCAGATTTTACGATAACTTCTCCAAGAGAAGCACCATCACTTAAAGTTAATGTAACTGCTTTATCTTCCAAAATAGTATACTTTCCATTTTCATTTTTATAATCCACGTTCGGTGTACCATTCGGAGTTATTTTTCCGGCTGTCTTTACTTTTTTCCCAACTGCACCTTTTTTTTGTCCGGTTTCGCTTTCTGTTTGAGGTGTCTGCTCTGTTATCACTGCTTCGCTCTCAATAACTGCCTGTGACTCACTTTCCGGGACAAAACCACCCTTGATCTCAGTTTCTTTGTCTTTGTGATGTTTTGTTTCTTGGTTTTTTGTCTCTGTTTCTGTATTTGCAGACTCACTTTCTGTATCACTTGAAATAACCTGTACTGCCTGCGTATCGCCCTCAGAGCTGTCTTTTCCTGCCGCCAGCACAGATGCCGGAACCATGGAAACTGACAGGCTGAAAGACATACATATAATCATTAACTTTTTCAGTAATTTTAATTTCATATCCAATTTACCTGCTTTCACCAAATCTATGTATAAAGCTATAGTTATACCTATACATCATATTCTATTCTTTTCAAGCTTTCTTGTCAACGTCAGAAACCTTAAGTTTCTGTTACGTCATACACGAATCCTGTTTCTGCATATCAAAACAGCAAGTATTTTTATGGTGAAAATGTTTCCTTTCCGATAACTTTCACGTACAAAAATGCACCGTGGATCTCTCCCGGGTGCATTTTTTGAATTTCAGCTTTTTTATTGTTCTCAGGGTCAGTCTTCAAATGTTTCTTTTATTTTTTCCATAAAGCTCTTCTTTTTCGGCTTTTCCTGTTTACTATCGTTAATCTTACCGTTGACTGCCTCATCATACTTACGCAGGTATTCCTTTGCCTCTTCGTTCAGCTTTGTCGGAACCTGAACAACAAGTGTTACATAATGGTCTCCGCGGATATTTTTGTTGCGAAGAGAAGGCACACCTTTTCCTTTAAGACGGATCTTGGTATCCGTCTGTGTTCCAGGTTTGATATCGTATGCCATATCGCCGTCTACGGTTGTGATATGGATCTGTCCGCCCAGTGCTGCCTGTGCAAAGGTGACAGGAGCAGTAGAATAAATATTCATATCCTGTCTCTGGAAGATCGGATGACGTTCTACCTGAACTTCAACCAGCAGATCCCCTCTTGGGCCGCCGTTTACACCCGGTTCACCCTTTTCACGAATACGGATGCTCTGTCCGTTGTCAATACCGGCCGGGATCGTCACTGCGATCTTCTTGCGGTTTGTGATGTAACCGCTTCCATGGCAGTCCGCACATTTCTCTTTTACGATCTTACCGCTTCCGTTACAGTCCGGACAGGTCTGTACATTTCTTACCGTGCCAAACAGGGACTGCTGTGTATATACGATCTGACCTTTACCGCCGCATTTCGGACAAGTCTCCGGACTGGTTCCTGGTTTTGCACCTGTTCCATGGCAGGTTTTACACTCATCCTTCAGATTCAGATCCAGCTGTTTTTCGCATCCGAATACTGCCTCTTCAAAGGTAATCCTTACCGCTGTCCTGACATTGGCACCTTTCATCGGTCCATTGTTTGCACGTCTGCTGCGACCGCCTCCGAAAAGATCTCCGAAAATATCACCAAAGATATCTCCCATATCGCCGCCGTTGAAATCAAAGCCGCCGAATCCTCCGGCACCTCCGCCGCCCTGTTCAAACGCAGCATGTCCGAACTGATCATACTGTCTGCGTTTTTCTGCATCGCTTAACACGGCATATGCTTCCGATGCCTCTTTAAATTTCTTTTCTGCTTCTTTGTCTCCCGGGTTCATATCTGGATGATATTTTTTTGCAAGCTGACGGTATGCTTTTTTAATGGTAGCTTCATCCGCCCCTCTGTCAACGCCGAGAACTTCATAGTAATCTCGCTTATTCTCTGCCATCTTTAATCCTCCACATGCACGGCAACCTTCCAGAACCTGCCTGTTTGCAGTTCCTTACGGCCTGATTGCTGACACAAGGCAGGAATGAACACATCCCTGCCTGTGTATATTGTAACTGTTTAGCATCTTAACAGTTACGATGCAAAAATTTATTAAAAGTTACTTTTTTATACTTCTTTGTAATCACCGTCTACAACATCATCAGACTGATAGCTGCTGTTATCTGCTCCGGCATTCATATCAGGACCTGCCTGAGCTGCTCCGTTTGCCTGTGCCTGCTGCTCATACATCTTTGCAAATACTTTCTGAGCACTTTCCATCAGTTTTTCTTTTGCTGCTTTGATCTCAGCAACCTGTGACTCTGTCATTTCTTCCGGATTGCTCTTTGCGATCAGGTCTTTCAGTTCGTTCAAGTCAGCTTCTACTGCTGTCTTGTCATTTGCATCTACTTTATCGCCAACTTCTTCCAATGCTTTTTCGGTCTGGAATACCATAGCGTCTGCATCGTTTCTTGTGTCGATTGCTTCTTTTCTCTTCTTATCCTGAGCTTCGTACTCAGCAGCTTCTTTAACTGCTTTGTCGATATCAGACTCAGACATATTAGATCCGGAAGTAATGGTGATGTGCTGTTCTTTTCCGGTTCCCAGATCTTTTGCGGATACGTTTACGATACCGTTTGCATCAATATCGAATGTAACTTCGATCTGAGGCACACCTCTTCTTGCTGGTGGGATACCATCCAGACGGAACTGGCCAAGAGATTTGTTATCTTTCGCAAACTGTCTTTCACCCTGTACAACGTGGATATCAACAGCTGTCTGATTATCTGCTGCGGTTGAGAAGATCTGGCTCTTCTTGGTCGGGATGGTTGTATTTCTCTCGATCAGTCTTGTTGCAACACCACCCATTGTCTCAATAGACAGTGACAGCGGAGTTACATCCAGCAACAGGATATCGCCTGCACCGGCATCGCCTGCCAGTTTACCACCCTGTACGGAAGCACCAAGTGCTACACACTCATCCGGGTTCAGAGATTTGCTTGGTTCATGTCCGGTCAGAGCTTTTACTTTATCCTGTACAGCCGGAATACGTGTAGAACCACCAACCAGCAGTACTTTGGAGATCTCGCTTGCTGTCAGACCTGCATCTCTCAGTGCGGTGTTAACAGGTGTAGCGGTTCTCTCTACCAGATCGTGTGTCAGTTCATCGAATTTTGCTCTTGTCAGATTCATATCGAAATGTTTCGGACCTTCAGCAGTTGCTGTGATGAATGGCAGATTGATGTTTGTGGTTGTTGCAGAAGAAAGCTCTTTCTTTGCTTTTTCAGCAGCTTCTTTTAATCTCTGCAGTGCCATTTTATCGTTTGACAGGTCTACGCCCTCATTTTTCTTGAACTCAGCCAGCATGTAGTCTGTGATCTTCTGGTCGAAGTCATCACCACCCAGTCTGTTGTCTCCGGCTGTTGACAGTACTTCGATAACGCCGTCACCGATCTCAATGATGGATACGTCGAATGTACCACCACCTAAGTCGTATACCATGATCTTCTGTTCTTTTTCATTGTCCAGTCCATATGCCAGAGCTGCTGCGGTCGGCTCGTTGATGATACGTTTTACATCCAGACCTGCAATCTTACCGGCATCTTTGGTTGCCTGACGCTGTGCATCATTAAAATATGCCGGTACCGTGATAACTGCTTCGGTAACTTTTTCGCCCAGGTAGTTTTCTGCATCTGCTTTCAGTTTCTGCAGGATCATTGCGGAAATCTCCTGCGGAGAATATTTCTTGTCGTCGATGGTTACACGATAATCGGTACCCATATGTCTTTTAATAGAAGAAATTGTTTTGTCAGCGTTTGTAACTGCCTGACGTTTTGCAGGTTCACCGACCAGTCTCTCACCTGTTTTTGTGAATGCCACAACAGATGGTGTTGTTCTTGCACCTTCTGTATTTGCGATAACAACCGGTTTGCCACCTTCCATAACTGCTACACAGCTGTTCGTTGTTCCTAAGTCAATACCAATAATTTTACCCATGATAAATTCCTCCTGTTTTATTCTGCTTTTATACTGAATTTTGTCAACTTTTTAATTTAGTTTGCTACTTTTACCATGCTGTGGCGAACCACACTGTCACGGTACATATAGCCTTTCTGAAGTTCTTCCGCTACGACATTTTCGCCGTACTGTTCATCTTCCACATGCATCACTGCATTATGGAAATTCGGATCGAACTCATTTCCTTCTGCCTCGATGGCTTTTACTCCGAGCTCTTCCAGGCTTGCTACAAACTGTTTGTAGATCTTATCCATACCCTGTGCAAATGGCTGTTCTTTTTCCTCATCGGAAAGAGTTGCCAGTCCGCGTTCGAAATTATCGATCACCGGAAGCATCTTTTCAATGACACTCTTTGCACCGACCTCAAACATGGCTGCTTTTTCTTTTTCCGTTCTTTTACGGAAATTATCGAACTCTGCCATCTGGCGTTTCAGACGATCAGTCAGTTCTTCGATCTGCTCGTCTTTTTTATCTTTCTTTTCTTTTTTCTTACCAAAGAAGCCTTTCTTTTCCGGCTGTTCTTCTTTTGCGGCAGCTGTATCGCTTTCTGCCTTTTCCGTTTCCGGCTGTTTTTCTTCTCCTGCAGTCGGTTCTGCAGTTTTTTCTATTTCTTCATCAGCAGGCTTTGTGTTTTTTGTTTCCTCTGCCATACAATCACCTCTCTAGTTGTCTTCTTTTTTCTTACCAAATATATCATCCAATTGAGTTGTCAGTGTTTTTAAGGTACCGACAACTCTGTCATAATCCATTCTTTTCGGTCCGATGATACCGATCGTACCTCGCATACCATCGCCCAGCTCGTAAGTAGCTGTCACAACACTGCAGTCCTTCATCGTCTGCACCGGTGTCTCATTTCCGATGTAAACCTGAATGCCGGTGTTCTTGTCATCTGCCATCGTATCGGCTACCAGATCCGCCAGCTGTTTCTTTTCTTCAAAGGTACCGATCAGGCTGCTCGCCTTTTCACTGTCTGACAGTTCCGGATATTTGAAGATGTTCGTCGCTCCGCTTGTATAGATCTCCATCTCTTCTTCATCCATCTGGATCGCTTCTGCGACTGCATCCAGAACGCTGTTTACAACCTCGCTGTGGATACCAGCCTCCTCTTTGATCTTTGCGATCGTTGTCAGATTGATCTGATCCATCGTAAGACCATTCAAACTGGTGTTAAGCAGAATGTTCAGCTTCAATACCGTTTCCTGATCCAGTCCGTGATGAAGCGAGATCATTTTATTCTTCACTACGTTGCCTTCCGTAACAACAACAGCTAACAGCTGATCTTCGCTTACTATGGAAAGCTGGATAAACTTAAGCTTTGTTCTGTGGTACTGCGGCCCTGTGATCATCGAAGCATAATTTGTGTTGGCTGCAAGGAACTGTGCCACACGCTTCAGGACCATTTCCATCTTATCCTGCTTTTCAATCATCAGCTCCTTCATTTCCGTTACCTGCTGTTCTTTCTCTTCCATCAGGTGGTTCACATACAGACGATAGCCAAGGTCTGAAGGAATCCTGCCGGCTGAAGTATGCGGCTGGATGATGTATCCAAGCTCTTCCAGATCTGCCATTTCATTTCGGATGGTTGCGGAGCTCAGATTCAAATCCGCATATTTGGAGATCGTCCTCGAACCAACCGGCTCTCCCGTCTCCAGATACGTCTTGATGATCGCCTGAAGTATCTTCCACTTTCTCTCATCTAACTGCATCCTTGAATCCTCCTTCCTGTTATTAGCACTCATCTTAGTGGAGTGCTAACATCCTTGTACCTAAAATAGCACTACGCATATTCTTTGTCAAGAGGTTTTTTTCATTTTTTATAAAAATTGACTTTTTTCCGGAATGCGTTATACTAAAGAGGTCAGAAAAACAGAATCTGACCTAAAAAAACGATCATATAAAATTTCAGGGGGTTCTTATGAAACGAAAAACCACAAATCTTGTCATTGTACTGCTCAGTTTTCTGACTGCAGCTCTGATCGCACTGGCCGTATTTATGACCTGGTTTACAAAGGAACAGACCGCTTTTCTGGAAAAAAGCTTACGTGATACGAAAAATGAACATTCTGTGCAGGATTCATCTGATACCGCAGACACTTCTGACCATAATGTCTCCTCTTCCTGTCATCACTTTCTTTTTGTCGGAGATTCCAGAACGGTCGGCATGGAGGAAGCCATGCAGGATTCCGATGATGCGGATACCTGCTCTTATATAGGAAAAGTTGGGGAAGGTTACTACTGGCTTGTGAACGAGGGCATCGATCAGCTTCGCACCTCTCTTTCCAAAGAGCCGGATGCTACTGTTGTGTTTAATCTTGGCGTCAATGATCTGAGTGAGATCGACCGTTATCTTGCGTTTTATCCTCAGATTTTTGCAGAATATCCGGACGCTTCTTTCTATATTATGTCTGTGAATCCGGTAGGCGATGCATGCTCCGGTGCTTCCAACGAAGAAATCCGGGATTTTAATGCAAAATTAAAAGAATCTTTTCCGGATCAGTACCTGGATTGCTATGATTATCTGGAACAGAATGGTTTTTCAACGGTAGATGATCTTCATTATACAAACGATACTTACCGTGCGATCCATGATTATACCGTAAGTGCAATTTCAGAAATGGAAAATCCGCAGGCATCATAGTTGGGGACTTTTGACACCCACATCATAAAATGGCAGAACAAACATTTCAGCTTGTTCTGCCATTTCTGTATAAAGCGAACATTTGCAATCCGCTTTTCTGTTTTATCTTTATCCGAGCAAAAACTCAGAAAGCACCATGTTACTTAAATCAATCCCTTTTTCTGTCAGGGAAATGCGGTCCTTTTCAATTCTCAGCAATCCTTTTTCTGTGAGCTTTTGGATCTCCCTTGGGTAGATCACCGTCAGCGGACAGTGAAAATGCTCTTCAAATGCAGACAGGCTGACGCCTTCCATCATGCGAAGTCCCAAAAACAAGGTTTCTTCGATCTGATTGTCTTTTGTCAGCACCAGTAATTCCTTTTTTGAGAAATCCCGGTTTAAGTATTCCTGCAGATCATCGGTATTTTTATAACGGAGCGGATTCTGCAATGTGGATGCTCCAAGTCCAAAACCGATGTAGTCCACTCGTTTCCAGTATCCGACGTTGTGTCTGCATACATACCCTGCTTTTGCATAATTCGATATCTCATAACGATGATATCCATATTCGGAAAGAATCTCTGCCGTATCCTCGTACATCTGACGTTCCTCATCCTCCGAAGGCAAAAACTGCGGTTTTTCTCCGGCTTCTCTTTTTGCGGCATCCTGTCTGTAACGCTTTGCAAACGGCGTGCCATCCTCGATGATCAGACTGTAGGCGGAGATATGCTCCGGTCCAAGTTCACATACCTTTTTCAGAGTACAGCGATAGCTCTCTACACTCTGACCCGGAAGCGCCGACATCAGATCGACATTGATATTCGCAAATCCGATCCTTCTTGCCAGATAAAAATTCTCTTTGAACTGATTGTACGTGTGGATACGTCCTAAAAGCTTTAACTCCTCCTGATCTGCGGACTGCAGCCCCAGGCTTAAACGATTGATCCCTGCTTTTTGGTAAATCTGCAGTTTTTCTTCCGTCAGTGTCCCCGGATTGCATTCAATCGTAATTTCCGCATCTTCCCGGATATCCGGGAAACGCTCCCGGATCGCCTGCATGATCCGCATGATCTCACTGCCCTCCAGAACAGAAGGGGTACCGCCACCGTAAAAGATCGTAGATACCACGTAATCCTCCGCCAGATCAAACTGACGGATTTCTTCAATCAGGCAGTTGACATATTGTTTCTGAATTTCTTTTTCTGCCGGAAAAGACAAAAAATCACAGTATGCACATTTCCGAACGCAGAATGGGATGTGCAGATATAATTCCAGTTCTTTTTTCATATTACTTATCATCCAGCTTCAGCACGCTCATAAATGCTTTCTGCGGAATCTCCACGCTGCCGACCTGACGCATACGTTTCTTTCCTTCTTTCTGTTTTTCCAGAAGCTTTCTCTTACGGCTGATATCACCGCCGTAACATTTTGCAAGTACGTCCTTACGCATTGCTTTTACAGTCTCTCTGGCGATGATCTTGCTGCCGATCGCTGCCTGGATCGGGATCTCAAACAGCTGTCTTGGAATCTCCTCTTTTAATTTTTCGCACATCTTGCGTCCGCGTTCATACGCCGATCCTTCAAATACAATAAAGGAAAGGGCATCGACTTCTTCTCGGTTGACCAGAATATCCAGTTTGACAAGTTCGGAACGCTTGTACCCTTTCATTTCATAGTCAAAAGATGCATAACCTCTGGAACGTGATTTCAGAGCATCAAAGAAATCGTAGATGATCTCATTGAGCGGAAGGTCGTATTTGAGCAGTGCTCTTGTCTCTTCCATATATTCCATGCCAAGGTAAACACCTCTTCGCTCCTCGCAGAGCTGCATGATCGAACCGATGTATTCGGTCGTGACCATGATCTCGGCACTGACCATCGGCTCTTCCATGTACTCGATCTCAGCCGGATCCGGAAGGTTTGCCGGATTTGTCAGCTCCATCACTTCTCCGTTTGTCTTATGGACTTTATAAACAACGCCAGGAGCCGTTGTCACAAGATCCAGATTGTATTCTCTCTCCAGACGCTCCTGAATGATCTCCAGGTGAAGCAGTCCTAAAAAGCCACAGCGGAAACCAAAGCCAAGTGCGATCGATGTCTCCGGCTCAAACTGCAAAGATGCATCGTTTAACTGCAGTTTCTCCAGTGCATCTCTCAGATCCGGATATTTTGCTCCGTCTGCCGGGTACATACCGCAGTAAACCATCGGATTTACCTTTTTATAACCAGGAAGTGGCTCCGCACATGGACGGTCTGCATCCGTAATCGTATCGCCGACACGGGTATCTTTGACATTTTTCAGACTCGCTGTGATATAACCTACCATACCGGCACGCAGTTCATCACACGGGATAAACTGTCCTGGTCCGAAATAGCCGACTTCTACGACTTCTGCCTCAGCCTTCGTCGCCATCATGCGGATCTTTGTGCCGCGTTTTACAGTTCCTTCTTTGATCCGGCAGAAAACGATGACACCTTTGTAGGCATCATAAAGAGAATCAAAGATCAGTGCCTGAAGTGCTGCTTTCGGATCACCCTGCGGGGATGGGATCTTCTGCACGATCTGCTCTAAGACCTGATCAACATTCAGCCCGGTTTTGGCTGAGATACGCGGTGCATCCTGTGCCTCAATGCCGATCACATCCTCGATCTCATTGACCACGCGGTCCGGATCTGCACTTGGAAGATCGATCTTGTTGATAACCGGAATGACATCCAGATCGTGATCCAGAGCCAGATAAACATTTGCCAGTGTCTGTGCCTCGATGCCCTGTGCCGCATCGACAATCAGGATCGCTCCGTCACAGGCTGCAAGGCTTCTGGACACCTCATAGTTAAAGTCCACATGTCCCGGAGTATCTATCAGGTTAAATACATACTCTTCGCCGTCTTTTGCTTTGTAGATGATACGGACGGTCTGTGCTTTGATTGTAATGCCACGTTCTCGCTCCAGATCCATATTATCAAGTACCTGTGCCTGCATCTCACGGCTCGTCAAAAGACCGGTCATTTCAATGATGCGGTCTGCCAGTGTGGATTTGCCATGGTCAATATGTGCTATAATACAAAAATTTCTGATATTCTTCTGATCTATACCTGCCACAATTCTATCTCCTTATTCCTAAACTTGCATTCTAAGTGGCATTTTAGCACATATTGTCTTTGTCTGGCAATCTTTTTCTGCTATCTGCCGGCAAGCACCCTGTCCAGGATATCTGCCAGCGGCTCCATGGCATTTTTCTCTTCTTCTACGGTGTTCAGCTGGCTGCCCGCCTCGATCAGCAGGGCCCGCGGCTTCAGATGCAGATTGTAGCGAAGACTCTGAAGATAAATATGTCTGGTGAACCCCGGATAATATTCCTGTGCTTTGATCTGAAGCTGAAAGGAAAACGCCAGATTCTCTTCAATATACGGATTAGGCAGATAGTCAACGTTTCCGTTTCTCGCAGTCCGGCTCAGCCCGTTAAAAAACATGATCTTCGCTACCTGTTTGCCATCGATCTGCGTGACCAGCTTCTCCCCATCCAGCCCATCCCGGTGCAGGTCGATCACCACCTCAACCGTTGGATTGGCCGCAAGAATGCTGCTGATCTCAGTCTCCGCCAGATTGTATGCCGTGTTGCGATCCAACACACCGTCTATCATGTCAAATACGCTTGTATTATGGATTACATTATATCCATACTTGTTTTCCAGCAGCTCTGTCAGATAATTTCCCATGCCCACAATCGTATCAGAAATATTTCCTTCTTCCGAATCTGCAAATGCTTCCTGCGAATGGGTATGATAGATCAGAATCTGAGGCACAGATGCATCTTTTTTTATGCGAAGATCCTGACCTGCAAGTTTCTCTGCATTGATCTGCTCCGGATCCGCTGTCGTAGATGCATCTACGGTATAATAATTTCCGACCAGCGTCTGGAAATCCTGAAGTTCTTCCATATTTACCGTTTCCTGCTGTTCTTTTGTTTCTTCGGTCTGTGCTTTTTTGTTTTTCTTTCTCTTTTTCTTTTTTACTGCTTTTTGAATAACCGTTTTTTCTGTCTCCTCCATGGATTCTGCTTCTGCCTTCTGCGGCATCTGATCCTGTGTGTTCTGTACTTCTGAAGACTTTTGCGTTTCCTGTGTTTTTTCACTTTCCGGATTTTTTTCTGTTTCTTCCCGTACCGTCAGCTGCGGCTCTTCTGATAAGAAATAGGACTCCTTGCTCTCCCAGTAAGTCAGAAGCGGAACGACTTCTTTTGTAAGCAGGGAAAGCCAGCTTTGATTCTCTGTACCTTTCACTGGTGCAAGTGTAAATACCGGTGCATAGAGCTGTGCTGTTTTCCTTGTCAAATTTTTGCCCCCACCTGCGATCGACACACCCTTCACCAGAACATAAAGCCCCAGGCCGAAAATGACTGCCCACAGACTTCCGTGTATCCAGTTTTTAAAACGCTTCATGCCCTCACCTCATTCATTGCAATATATGAGGTGTTTTTTTTCATTATGCAAGCTGAAGGGCAAGATTGAGCCCTTCTGAAATCGTATAGCTCAGACGTTTCACCGTCTCATCAATATCCTTGGGCGTCACAAACATCGTATTTAAATGTGATGGAATCCTTTCTTTGATCAGCTGATATTTCTGTGCATAATCTTCCATATCAAGGGCATGAATCAGGCTCTCCATCGTATCATTGACAATGGTTGCCGCATCTACAACAGTGGGCACGCCGATGGCAATGACCGGAATGCCAAGAACCTGTTTATTTAAACCATTTCTGTGATTTCCGACACCGGAACCCGGATTGATTCCGGTATCTGTGATCTGGATCGTACGATTCAGCCTGCGTGTACTGCGGGCTGCCAGAGCATCCACTGCAATGATCAGGTCTGGATGCGTTTCCTTTACCACGCCTCTGATGATCTCCAGCGTCTCCATGCCTGTCTGAGCCATCACTCCCGGAACGATGCCGCTGACCGGATTTCGCTGTTCTTCCCCAAGCGAAGCTGCCCCGAATTCCCGGATCATATGCCTGGTGATGCAGATGTTGCCAACCACATAAGGTCCGAGTGCATCCGGTGTCACATCCCGGTTTCCAAGTCCAACGATCAGCACCGATTTTTCCCCTTCTCCCATCAGACTTTTCAGATGTTCTGCCAGTTTCTGCGATATTTCCCGGTGATAATCCTCATCCGGTGCCGACATATTCGGGGCTTCCATGGTAATATATGTCCCGACTGGTTTCCCCATCGTTTTTGCCCCGTTTTCTGTCTCGATCACCACCCTGGTCGTATGGATCTCCAGTTCTTCATCGTCCTCCTCTTCAATCCGCACACCCCGAATTTTTACGTCATCTTCTTCAAAACTTTCTCTTGCTTCCAGTGCGAGGTCTGTTCTGATACGAAATCTTCCAAACATGCTCTGTTCCCTCCTGCTGTTTCGTTTTTTTGCCTGATTTTGTTTCCATCTGATCTGCTTTTATCAGTGTCTGTAATTCTTATCGAAATATTCCATATTTTTTCAAAATTTGATATTGACATTTGGCAGGCTTTGGTTTAGACTATGAGAGTATGTTTGAAGTATGTTCATTAGAACGTCCGTGTCCGGCTTTAATGTAACAGAAATCATATCATTTTATAGAAAAATTAGAATAAAAAATTGGAGGTGTACAGATTGGCTAACATCAAATCCGCAAAGAAAAGAATCCTGGTTAACAGAACAAAAGCTGAGCGTAATAAATCTATCAGATCTGCTGTTAAAACTGCTATCAAAAAAGTAGAGGTTGCAGTTGTTAACAAAGATAAAGAAACTGCAGTAAATGCACTGGGTGCTGCTACAGCTATCATCAACAAAGCTGCATCGAAAGGCGTTTATCACAAAAACAACGCTGCTAGAAAAGTTTCTCGTTTAGCAAAAGCTGTAAACAGCTTAAATTAAACCAATTTTTATAAATATATAACCCATCAGGTACCGTCAGCCTGATGGGTTTTTTATTTTGAAGGCAAAAACACTCTTATCAACTCGAATATTTGACAAGCAGAAGCTCCACGCTCATCACATCGTTCATACGCCCTGTTTTGACTGCCTCTTCCATCCTGACGCAGTCCTGCAGAGCTTCTTTTAAGGTTTTCAGTGAAAAGTATTCTGCCTGTCGCAGACAGTTCCGCACAATAAATCCTGCCATTTTCAGACGCTCCGAAATCGTTTTTGCACTGTATCCTTCCTCGGAAAGCTCTTTTACCTGCATCAGAAGATTAAACTGGCGTGTGATCAGATAGAGAATACGCATCGGCGGTTCTTTTAATGCCAGCAAATCATAGTAAAGCTCCATAGCTTTCTTCTGCTTTTTCTCTGCCATCGCATTGATCATATCGAAAATTTTATTTTCCGTCTGCTCACTGCAGATCACTGCGACATCTTCTTCGGTAATGGATTCTTTCTCCATACAGTAACAGATCAGTTTTTCCAGTTCCTGGCGTATCCGCTCCATATCCGTCCCCGTTTTTTCCAAAAACTGTTTCATCGCACCGGAAGTGATCATTTTTCCCTCTGTTTTCAGTATACCAAGTATCCATCTGGTCAGCGTCTGTTCGTTCTGTGCCGTAAACTCAACCACACTGCCTTTTTTGCTGACTGCTTTATAGAGCTTACCTCTTTTGTCTACTTCACTTTCCACAAACAGCATGATGGTTTCCTCTGGTATGGACGGGATGTATTCTGCCAGCTGCTGATTAGCGTTCTTAAAAAATCCGCTGTCCTCGATCAGAAGCAGGCGATGTTCTGCAAAGAACGGCATGGTATCCGCCTGCGCGATCATTTCCTTTACATCGATGCCTTTTCCGCTGTAAATGCTCAGGTTAATAGTATCCCCTTCCGGAAGAACTGCATTTTTTAAGCGATTTTTGTATTGCTGCTTCAGATAGGCTTCTTCTCCATAGAAGAGATATACCGGCTTAAAGCTTCCTTTTTTGATATCCTCCACCACAGACTTCATATGGTTTCCTTTCTTCTGTCATGGCATCCGAAACAGATTTATAAGCCGCTTAAGCACCGGACTTTTTTTCTTCACGCCGTCTTCGTGTCATAAGGCCTCCGATGCGGCCGGTTTCCTTTGCAGTCAACGCCTTCCAGCCCTGCTCCATTACTTTATCGAGAAGTCCCAGTTCTTTTGCGATCTCATATTTTAATTCTTCTTCCGGTGCCAGATTATTTAAATCAATTTTTTCTTTTTTCTTAGACATATAGACCATACCCCTTTCTTTTCTGGAGTATGGCCTGATTTTTCATTTACTATTCATAAATCTTACAAAAGGGATCTGCCAGGGAGCAGATGCTGCTTTTAGTACTCTTCCGGCATGATGATCGCTGCAATGATATACAGGATCACTCCGGTACTGGTGCAGCCAAGTAATACACACAGAAGACGCACGATTGTCGGGTCAATACCAAAATATTCGCCGATACCGCCGCATACGCCACATATTACCCTGTTCGTTTTTGATTTGTAAAGTCTCTTTGGTTCCATAATCTTTCATCCTTTCATAAACTTTTTCCTGCTCACTTATAACTCACCTTCGTCAAAAATATTGCCAATCCTGGCCGAGTACTTTTTCCATTCTGTTTTATACAGTTGAAGGTTTCCTGTTCGGTTCGCTCGCCTGTCGTTCATTTGCACATTAAGAAATTCTCCGCCTTCTGCAGTGCATAAGCCAGATTTTCTTCCGTATGTGCCGCTGACACAAACATGGCTTCAAACTGTGCCGGTGCAAGATGGATTCCATTGTCCAGCATATATTTAAAATACCGTGCATACTCAGCAGTATCTGAGGTTTTGGCGGAAGCATAGTCAACAACCTGCTGTTCTGTGAAAAACAGGGAACCGATTGAGCCGACATGGTTTACCTGCCATGCATGTCCGCTCTTTCTGACATTTTCTTTCATGGTTTCAAAGAAAGTATCGCTTTTCTGATTGAGTTCTTCATAAATCTGCGGATTGTTTTTCAAAATGGTAAGCTGTGCAATGCCTGCTGCCATGGCAACCGGATTGCCGCTTAATGTTCCTGCCTGATAAACCGCTCCGACCGGTGAGACCATCTCCATGATCTCACGTTTTCCTCCGTAAGCTCCGACCGGCATGCCGGCTCCGATGATCTTGCCGTATGTCACAAGATCGGCATCGATACCAAAATAGCCCTGTGCACCCTGAAGTCCAAGTCGGAATCCGGTGATCACTTCATCGAAGATCAGAACGCTTCCATGCTCGCTACAGAATTTTCGAAGTCCTTCCAGAAATCCTTTTTTCGGCGGAACAACGCCCATATTGGCTGCCACCGGCTCTACGATCACGGCAGCGATTTCCTTTGGATATTCGGCAAACAGTGCCTCTACGCTTGCCAGATCATTGTAAATGGCAGATAACGTATCCTGTGTACATCCCGCCGGTACACCGGCACTGTCCGGGATTCCGGCTGTCATAACTCCGGAACCTGCTTTTACCAGAAGTGCATCGGAATGTCCATGATAGCATCCGGTAAATTTTACGATCTTATCCCTTCTTGTATAACCTCTGGCTGCACGGATGGCACTCATCACGGCTTCTGTTCCGGAATTGACCATACGCACCATTTCAAGTGACGGGATCACATCTGTCATCAGCTCTGCCATCTCTACTTCTTTTTCCGTGGCGGCTCCAAAACTCAGTCCTTTTTCACATGCTTTGATCACGGCTTCTTTGATCGCCGGATGGTTGTGTCCGAGGATCATCGGTCCCCAGGAACCGATAAAATCCAGATATTTGTTTCCATCGACATCTGTCATATAAACACCGTCTGCCTGTTCAATAAAACGCGGCGTGCTGCCAACACTTCCAAAAGCACGCACCGGGCTGTTCACGCCACCCGGCATCAAAGTAACTGCTTTTTTAAAAAGTTCTTCTGATCTTGTCATCATCCAATCTTCCCTTCATCCATCATTTTTGCAATCTCTTTTGCAAAATAGGTAAGATAAATATCGGCTCCGGCACGGTAAGCACCGACTGCCATCTCACCGATGATCCGTTCTTCATCAATATAGCCTAGTTTGGCTCCTGCTTTTACCATAGCATATTCTCCGCTGACGCTGTAGGCTGCAACCGGTGTGTTGACCACTTTTCGCACTTCTGTGATCACATCCTGATAAGCCATCGCCGGTTTTACCATAATGATATCCGCTCCCTCTTCGACATCGAGCAGAGCCTCTTTGATGCCTTCTCTTTTATTATGAAAATCCATCTGATATGTTTTGCGATCACCAAAAGACGGAGCAGAACCTGCCGCTTCACGGAATGGACCATAAAAGGCGGATGCATATTTCACGGCATAAGACATGATCGGTGTGCCTGTATGTCCCGCCTGATCGAGCATCGTACGGATCGCACGCACACGGCCGTCCATCATATCGGATGGTGCTACCATATCTGCTCCGGCTTCCACATGAGAAAGAGCGGTCTTTGCAAGCAGATCCAGCGTCCTATCATTGTCCACATCGTGTCCGCACAACATGCCGCAGTGTCCGTGTGATGTATACTCGCACATACAAACGTCCGTGATCAGATACAGTTCCGGGAATTTTTCTTTTGCTTCCCGAAGTGCTCTCTGCACAATGCCATTTTCGTTGTAGGCTCCGCTTCCCACTTCGTCTTTCTGATCCGGGATGCCAAAAAACATCACATTTTTCACACCGGCATTTAACAGCCGCTCCAGTTCAAATCCCATGCAGTCCACACTGTAACGGTACTGTCCGTCCATGGACGGGATCTCCTCCCGGATGTCGTTCCCTTCTTTTACAAACATCGGATAGATCAGGGAAGACTTATCCATTCTCGTCTCTCTCACCATTCTTCTGAGTGTATCGTTTCCTCTTAATCTTCTTGGTCGGATTGTCATATCCATCTTTTGTTACCTCCTACATTTAAAGCTGCTTCCGGCACAGCTCTTTTACTTTATCCAGAACGCTGTCCATCGTTGCTTTTTCAGACATCCAACTCTGCATTCCAAGCTCATCTGCTGCCTGCTTCGTCTGTTTTCCGATGCATACTGCCCGGACAAGGGAAAAATCAAGCCCTTTGGCTGCCTGTGCGAACCCTCGCACGGTCGATGCACTGGTAAAGACCGCAAAATCAATTTTTCCCTGTTCAAATTCTGCCTTTTGATCGATCAGTTCTGAGCTTTCGTACAGAGTGCGGTAGGTTGGAACATCATCGATCTGCACATCCGGTACTTTCTGAAGTTCCAGTATCAGTTCCTGATTTGCAGTCTCTGCCCGCGGTATCAAAATCCGCTCTCCCCCCGTGCAGGCCCGGGCAAGGCTGGATCCCAGATGTTCTCCGTCAAAAATTTCCGGTTTTAAATCTGCCAGAATACCATGCTTTTTCAGTTCCTTTTCAGAACCGCTTCCTATAACAGCAAATTTCGCCGCCGCAAGTTTGCGGATATCCGCTTCATGTTCTGCCAGTTTTTCAAAAAAGACTCTCACTCCGGTCGGGCTGGTAAATACGATCCAGTCATAACTTTGAATAGCTTCCATACTTTGCTTCAGTTTTTGATTTTCTGAAATCGCTTCTGTTTTGATCGCTGGAAGTTCCAGCACTTCTGCCCCTTCTCTTCGAAGCTTTTCCGCCATTTGGGAAATCAGTTCTTTTGGTCTTGTGACCAGGATTTTACGTCCTGCAAGCGGCAGTGCTTCATGCCATGCAAATCTATCGGCCAGAGCACATACTTCGCCAACCACGATGATGGCCGGTGTCTGAATCCCCTGTTTTTGTACCTCTTCCGGCAGTGTTGAAACGGTTGCACTGATCCGTTTCTGTCCTGCCGTGGTTCCCTGCTGTAAAATGGCAGCAGGCATATCTGCACGCATACCCGCCTTTAAAAGTCCATCGCAGATATCTGCAAGTGCCGTCACTCCCATCAGAAAAACCAGGGTTCCCTTTGTCCTTACCAGTGCCTCAAAATCAATATCATAGGTATCGCCTTTTTTCTTATGCCCGGTAATGATATGTACCGAAGAGCAGAAATCCCGGTGCGTGACCGGAATCCCGTTGTAGGCAGGGACTGCAATCGCAGAAGTCACACCCGGTACAACCTCATACGGTATCTGATGTACCTTTAAAAGCTCCAGTTCCTCCCCGCCTCTGCCAAATAGAAACGGATCGCCGCCTTTTAACCGCACAACCCTCTTGCCTTCCAGTGCTTTTTTCACAAGGATTTTGTTGATCTCTTCCTGCGGCATCAGATGATGGCTTGCCCGCTTGCCGACATTGATCTTTTCGGCATCCTCTGGGATCATACTTAAAATAGCCTGACCTGCCAGTGCATCATAAACAACAACTTCTGCCTTCTGAAGCACACGCTTTCCTTTCAACGTAAACAACCCCGGATCGGAAGGACCTGCTCCTACCAGCCAGACTTTTCCCGGTTTTATATCATCTTCTTTTACAGCAGTGCAGCTTTGTGCATGACATTCTTTTTTCAGCCCTTCTGCGAGCAACATGCCCATTGTTTCGGCATCTTCCGGATTTCCTTCGATCTGACCTTTTTTATATATTCCGGTTGCTTCCTGGTAATACAGGCCACGTAGCAGAAGTTTTCCGTTTTTCATTTCTGCATAGGCAGCGATCGGTGAACTGCACCCGCCATTTAAATATTTTACAAAAGCCCTCTCTGCTGCCTGTGCTGTCTGTGCCGCCGGATCGTTATAGGCTTTCAGAAAAGCATAATCTTCTCCTTTTCTTCCCTGAACCGCCAGAATCCCCTGCCCTGCTGCCGGAATGATCTCATCCGGCTCAAAATAGCGATAAATGCGGTTTTCTAGGTCAAGCCGCTTTAAACCTGCTGCTGCCAGGATCAGTGCTCCGTATGCTCCTGACTGAAGTTTCTGCAGCCTGGTCTGGATATTTCCTCTCACCGGAAGAAAGGTTACATCCGGATACAGCTCTTTAAGCTGCAGCATCCGTCTCTGGCTGGAACATCCGACCGGAAGCGTTCTGTCCCATTTTTCTGCTCCTTCCGGAAGCACCAACACATCTCTTGGATCCTCTCTTTTGGAAAATGCAAGCAGCGGCAGCTCTTCGGAAAGTTCCATCGGCATATCTTTCAGACTGTGTACGGAAAGATCGCTGCATCCATCTAGAAGTGCTTTATCCAGTTCCTTCACAAACAGACCTTTGCCGCCGATTTTCTCCAGCGTGCGATCCAGGATTTTGTCACCGGTCGTTTTCATGGTCAGAATTTCTACCTGACATCCCGGTTTCTTCTCTCTGATAAAATCCCGGACCATCTCACTTTGGATCACCGCCAGACGGCTTCCTCTGCTTCCTATGACAATGTTATGCTCTGTCATATTTTTATTCTCCTTTTTCATTAAAGTCAAACGCATTTGAAACCTGGCATGCATAAATCTCTTCCAGTCCATCTATGCACTCCCGAAATGCTGCATCGCTGATCCGTCCCCGCAGTTCAAAAAGCATTTTGTTGGTCACTTTCTGTGCCGCTCGATGGATTTGTTTTTCCAGTGTTTCTTTTTCAAATACTTCCATTGGAAGCTGATGCAGGATTTTATACAGACGCAGATCCAGGTCTGTCGCAACTTCTTCTTTGATCTTTCCGATACGCGGTATCACATCAAGGCATCGATACCAGTTGCAAAATTCTTCCATCTGCTCTTTCAGAATGGATTCTGCCTCTCTGATTCCAGCTTTCATTTTCTCGCTCAAAACATCGACTTTGAAATAGTCGATATCATAAAAACGGATGTACATCAGTTTCTGCACCTCCGGATCAATATCACGCGGCACTGCCAGATCTACAAGGATCAGTTCATGATCCAGATCAACTGCCTGAAGTCCTTCTTTTGTGAGCGTATAATTCGGGCTTGCCGTGGCACTGACTACAAAATCACAGGAACTGATCAGACCCATGCGTTTTCCATAGTCAATACGCCTGCATCCCTGCGGGATCTGCACGACACCGCTGCGGTACTGACGCACGGTAACGGTCACATCCGCACCTTCCTGCTGCAGAACGGTTGCGGCAAGTTTTCCCATCTCCCCGTTTCCGATGACCATACATTTTTTGCCTTTTACTTCCAGACCTTCCTGTCGAAGTGTCTGAAGTGCCCGGTGGATCACCGAATGATTGCCTGCGGAAAACGTCACATTTGTCCGCACTTTCTTGCCGGCAGTCACCGCCATGCGAAACAACACTTCCAGCACATTGTCCGCCGCATAATGCTCTCTTGCCGTCACAAGTGCTCCCTTTACCTGTGTCAGAATCTGATCTTCTCCTAAGATCCTGGATTCCAGTCCGCAGGCAAGACGGAACAGATGCTGCACGGCATCTTCTTCTTTTCGCTCCGTAAAATATTTCTGATACTCATCGTTATGGATTGCCCGTATCTTACACAGAAGTTCATAAAGGGCGATCACACACCCCTCTTCCGTGCTGACCCAGAGTTCCATACGGTTACAGGTCGATAACAGGACACAGCCACAGATTCCTTTTTCCTGTTTTATGATCTCCAATGCTTCCACTGTCTTTTTTTGTGTAAATGAAAAAACCGTCCGGATATCAATCGCAGCTACGCTGTGATCGATCCCTATCATTTGTATTGCCATAACGTCCTTCCTTTGAAAAATAGATTCTGTAAATATCCTGTCAATCATAGCACAATTCCCGACAAAAATCTACTTCCGGAATTGACTTTTGAGATAGCGGATGTTACACTTCTTTTACTCATACGATTTCGTTTTTTGATCTGCAGTTACTGCACAGTCTCAGAAAACTTTTCTGCTATGCTCAAAAAGAAAGGATTTATCAGATTTATGTGTACGAATCAATCAACAACCAAAGCGATCCTCGTTGTAAGCTTTGGCACCAGTTATCACGATACAAGAGAAAAAACCATTGACTGTATTGAACAGGATATCGCACAGACATTTCCTCATCACCATATTTACCGTGCCTGGACCAGCAAAATGATCCTTAAAAAGCTGAAACAGCGTGACGGTATACACATCGATAATGTACGAGAAGCCATGGAACACATGCAGCGTGACGGCATTACCGATGTGACAGTTCAGCCAACCCATGTGATCAACGGCATTGAGAACGATCTTATGAAAGAGGATGTTCTCGCTTTTTCAGATTCCTTTTCCAGGATCACTTTCGGTGTCCCGCTGCTTACTTCCGAGCAGGACAGCCGTGAAGTCGTCAAGGTTCTGACTGATGCTTTTGGCGGGATCCCAAAAGACGAGGCACTTGTTTTCATGGGACATGGAACACCGCATTATGCCAATGCGATCTATGCAGCACTGGACTACACCTTTAAAGATCTTGGTTACCACAATCTTTTTATGGGAACTGTAGAAGCTTACCCGTCCATGGACTCCCTGCTGCGTCTGGTCGGCAGTCTGAAGCCGTCCCGCGTCCATCTGGCTCCGTTTATGATCGTTGCCGGTGACCATGCACACAATGACCTGGCAGGAGATGATGCTGATTCCTGGAAATCCCAGTTTGAGCAGGCCGGTTATCCGGTTCTCTGTCATTTAAAAGGTCTTGGTGAATACGAAGGAATCCGCCAAATTTTCCTGCGGCATATCCGCGAAGCACAGTAAAGGAGTTTTTTATGCATATGCATCATCATAACACCGGAGGTATTGCTATTGATTCTTATGCCTGTAATTCCAGGCTTCGGCATATCAGTGCGGGATTCAAAGCCGGATTTTCCATGCTTCTGCTTCTGTTCTGTATTTTTGCAGACCATCCGGTTATCTCTGTTTTGTTGATCTTATTTGCTGCTTCCGTCACGGTTTTTCTTGGCGGTATTCCTTTGCATGATTATCTTTCCGTGCTCGGGATTCCCGTTTTTTTTGTGCTGCTTGGCGGCATTGCCATCGCTGTCGATCTCTCTTTACAGCCGACTGGCGATTTTTACCTGAATCTGTTTTTTTGTTACCTTTGTGTCACGTATGCCGGCATTCTGAAAGCGTTTTTTCTGATGCTGAAAGTGTTCGGTGCCGTAAGCTGCATGTTCCTAATGACACTTTCCACACCGTCACACGAACTTTTCTCGGTTCTCCATAAGATTCACTGCCCTTCTCTTTTTACAGAACTGATGCATATGATCTACCGCTACATTTTTATTCTGCTGGAGGTACAACATAATTTGCAGATTTCCGCGGAAGCAAGGCTTGGATTCTGCGATTTCAGAACCTCCTGTTATTCTTTCGGGCAGATTGCAGCCAATCTTTTTATCGTTGCACTGAAAAAAGCGAATGCCTATTATGATGCAATGGAAGCACGCTGCTATGATGGAACACTTTGTTTTCTGGAAGAGAAAAAGAAACTGCCCCTTCCGTACATCATAGCTTCCGGAACCTTTTTTCTGTTTCTTGTTGTTCTTTGGCTTTTCATAAGATGAATTTAAGATAGGAGATAGTATGAAAGAATCCATTCTTGAAGTAAAAAATCTGCATTTTGCGTATGACGAACACCATACGGTTTTAGATGGGATCAGTCTTTCTGTCTTTGCAGGTGAGCGTATCGCCATACTTGGTTCCAACGGAGCCGGAAAATCTACATTTTTTCTGAACCTGAACGGAGTGCTCACTCCAGCCGAAGGCGAAATTTCATACCGCGGTACAAAAATCACCAGAAAAACACTGAAAAAACTGCGTCAGCATATCGGTATTGTCTTTCAGGATGCCGATAATCAGATCATTGCTTCTTCCGTTCTCGCTGAAGTCTCTTTTGGTCCTATGAACCTGAAGTTGCCTCGTTCGGAAGTCGAAGAACGTGTAAATACTGCGTTAAATTATATGAACATCTCACAATTTAAAGACCGCCCTCCCCATTATCTGAGCGGAGGTGAGAAAAAACGGGTATCGATTGCAGACATTATTGCCATGAAATCCGAAATTATTATTTTTGATGAACCAACTGCATCTTTAGATCCTCTGAATGCTGCCATGCTTGAAGAAGTCCTTGAAAAGTTAAGCCGAGAAGGAAAGACACTTCTGCTCTCCACGCACGACGTGGATTTTGCCTACCGCTTTGCAGACCGTATTCTTGTTTTTGACAACGGCCGCATACTTGCCGACGGCACGCCGCTTGAAGTTTTCAAGAATATTTCCGTCTTAAAACAGGCTAATCTGAAACGCCCGCTTTTGCTGGATGTTTGCGAAGATCTGGCTGCACATGGACTTTTTCCGAAAGGATCTTTTTATCCCAGGGATTTTTCAGAATTTCATACATATCTTGCACAGAGAAATTCTTTTTAATAAAAACTGCCGCACAGTTTGAATCCGTACGGCAGTTTTGTTTTCTTATTTTTTTTCTTCCTCTTTATCTTCCCATTTTTTCCGTTCATAAAATCTTCCCATCAGAAATGCGATCACACCAACTCCGATCCCGGTCTGTACACAAAAGATCAGACTTTCAATTTCTCCAGGCAGTTCACTTCCTGTAAGACTTTCTATAACCGGAGTAAACCATGGTTCATAAGCTTCTCCTTTGATTTCTTCTACCATAACACTGCCCGCATCATCGGAACCGCCAAATTCTGCTCCTTTTTTTGCAAAGAACGGAACAACTGCGAGCAACACAGCTGCAACTAACAGAAGAAGGATTGTTTTTTTATTCTTCGCACTCATTCTTTTCCCTCCTCGATCTCAAAATCAATCGCTTTCAGTTCACTTTTTGCAAAACTCTCCAGTGCGATCACAACAACAACGGTAAGAATTCCTTCGATCACTGCCAGCGGAAGCTGTGTCGGTGCAAATATACCGAGAAATTTTACAGCAGATGCTGTTACCCCACCCTGTGCAGACGGATAGGCAAGTGCAAGCTGCACACTGGTTACGCAATAGGTAAACAGATCTCCAAGTGATGCGGCAAGAAAAACCGTGATACGGCGGTTGATCCTGGTTTTTGAAAGTCCCTTATAAATCAGCCAGGACAGGATCGGACCTGCAATCGCCATGGAAAAACAGTTTGCTCCAAGTGTTGTCAGTCCACCATGGGCGAGCAACACTGCCTGGAAGATCAGAACAATGATTCCAAGTACACTCACTGCACATGGTCCAAACAGGATTGCACCAAGACCGGTTCCTGTCATATGGGAACAGCTTCCGGTCACAGAAGGGATTTTCAGGGATGACAGCACAAATACAAAAGCTCCTGCCATTGCGATCAGTGTAATGGATCTGCGGTTTTCCTGCACTCTCCTGTTTAGCGATCGAAATCCAAATACTAAAAACGGCAGACAGACAATGCCCCATGCAATACAAAATACCGGAGGCAGATATCCTTCCATAATATGCATGGCATTTGCTGTCGGTGCCACAGCCAGAATAGCTGCCGCTGCATAAACAGCCTTTGCAAGCCACGATATCTTCTGATTTTTAATTTTTTCTGTGTTGTTTTTTCTTTGCTTCTTCATTTTGTTTTCCTGTTCCTTTTCTTTTTTCTTAAAAAACGTCTGCAAATGACTCTGTCGCAAGCAAAATGTTACATATTATAAAGCAGTGCATTACAGATGCAGGCTGCGATGTTGCTGCCTCCTTTGCGTCCTCTTGCTACAATATACGGCACATCTGCCTGCATGATCAGTTCTTTTGACTGTACGACGTTGACAAAGCCGACCGGAACACCGATCACAAGTTCTGGTTTTAACTTTTTCTCTTCGATCAGCTCATAAAGCCGGATCAGGGCAGTCGGTGCATTGCCGATTGCAAAAATCAGCGGTCTGTTCATGGCTGCCGCCTTGTCCATACAGGCAGTTGCTCTTGTCGTCCCGTTTTTCTTTGCCCTCTCTGCCACATCTTCATCTGACATAAAGCAGAAGACTTCTCCGCCGTATGCTGCCAGTTTTTTCTTATTGATCCCGGATTTTGCCATCTGCGTATCGGTCACAATGCAGGCTCCGTTTCGGATCGCTTCTTTTGCTTTTTCGACAACACCTTCGGAAAAACAGAGATTATCTGCATAATCAAAATCTGCACTGGTGTGAATGCAGCGTTTGATGATCGGTTCTTGTTCTTCCGGAAAGGTTCTCTCCCCAAGTTCTTCTGTGATCAGTTCAAAACTGCGTTTTTCAATTTCCCGCGGAAGTACATTTTCCAGTTCAATCTTCATCATTTGTCCCCTCTTCCATAATTTCATAAATACGCGAAATATCCATATGTTTGCGAAGTGCATCTGCAAGAATATTGTACTGGATTTCTTTGAATTTTGCAAAATCCACGCCTGCGATCTGTGTCATATCCAGTCCTTTGGCTTCTCCGATGGCTGTTACGATCGCTTTTACTACTTCTTCTTTTTCAAAAATTCCATGTACATATGTTCCATAAACATTTCCATGACAGACGCCATCTGCTTTTGCCGCACCTTTCTCTTCTCCGGCAAAGCTTGTGATTTCTGTAAAAGCAGCTGTCTGTTCTCCCAATGTCGTGCTGCCCATATGGATTTCATAACCTTCCATTTCCATATCACTTAGATTTTGCAATATTCCGCCAACCTTTTTGAATCTTCCGGTTACTCTTGTCCTGGTCTTTTTCTCGGTAAATACCGTGTCCGTATCCAAAAGCCCGATGCCTTTCATCTCACCTCCGGCCTCCACGCCATGCGGATCTTTTAAGGTTTTTCCAAGCATCTGATAACCACCGCAAATCCCGAAAATGATCGTTCCCTCTGCCGTCGCTTTGCAGATGGCATTTTCCAGTCCGCTCTGCCTCAGCCATTTTAAATCTTCCATGGTATTTTTTGTTCCCGGAAGCAGGATCATATCCGGATTTTTCAGTTCGGAAACGGAAGTCACATAACGCAGTGAGACACCCTCCATGCTTTCAAACGGATTGAAATCGGTAAAATTGGAAATCCGCGGGAGGCGGATCACTGCAAGATCGATCGCAGCCACTTCCTGGTTCCCGCAGAAACGTTCGGTCAGGCTGTCCTCGTCCTCCACTTCAATGTGCAGATACGGCGTAACTCCGACCACCGGAATCCCCACACGCTCTTCCAGCATTTCAATGCCCGGATCGAGAATGCTTTTATCCCCACGAAATTTGTTGATAATAAGACCTTTGATGCGAGCACGCTCTTCTTTTTCAAGCAACTCCACCGTTCCGACCAGCTGTGCAAATACGCCGCCGCGGTCAATATCTCCGACCAGAAGCACCGGTGCATGTGCCATCTTTGCCATGCCCATATTTACAATGTCCTCGGATTTCAGGTTGATTTCTGCCGGACTTCCCGCACCTTCGATCACAATGATATCGTATTCTTCTGATAACTTATGAAAAGCCTTCAGGATATCCGGCACCAGTTTCTTTTTATAACGGAAATAATCTCTCGCACTCATCGTCCCAAGCACTTCTCCGTTTACGATCACCTGCGATCCGACATCGTTTGTCGGTTTTAAAAGAATCGGATTCATATAAACACTTGGTTTGATGCCGGCTGCCTCTGCCTGCATGACCTGTGCACGCCCCATCTCCAGACCTTCTTCGGTGATAAAGGAGTTCAGTGCCATATTTTGTGATTTAAAAGGAGCTACTTTGTAGCCATCCTGTGCAAAAATGCGGCAAAGCCCGGCTGCCAGCAGACTTTTTCCTGCATTTGACATCGTTCCTTGTACCATGATTACTTTCGCCATCCGTATATCGCCCCACTTTCTTTTTGTTTCTCCCGGATAATATCCTGAAATATTTTAATCAGCTGATCGTTCTCTTCTCTTGTCCGCACTGCAATGCGGAAATACCCTTTTGAAAGCCCCCGGTAATTGCTGCAGTCGCGGATCAGAAGCCCTCTTTTTTGGCATTGCTCTTCCAGATCTTCCGGGCCTTTGAAAAACAGATAATTTGCCTGAGAATCAAATGTCTCCATCTCCAGAAGATGCAGTGCCCTTGCCAGATATTTGCGTTCTTCCCGGATCAGCCAGCGTGTATTATGTACGTAAGTATCTTCCGAAAGTGCCGCAATGCCTGCCTCCTGTGCCGGTATGGAAACGCTCCATGGCTGTATGACATCCCGGATTTTTTCCATAAGATCTGCATCTGCACTTAAACCATAGCCAAGACGCAGCCCCGGTATGGCATAAATTTTCGTAAAGGCATCCACAAGAAACAGATGCGGAAAACGCTCCAGAAACGTTCGCATGCTGTAACTGTCCGGTGCCATCAGAAATTCGTGGAAACATTCATCCAGCAGAAAATGTATCCCATACTTTTCACATTTCTCTGCGATCCGCACCAAAAGCGGCTGCTGTATCAGAACACCGGTAGGATTGTTTGGATTGCACAAAATAATCATATCCAGATCATCTGAAAGTGCTTCCAGATAAGCAAGATCCAGTGCATAGCCCTTCTCTTCCCCCAAAGGATAATAAAAAATCTCGCATCCGACTGCCGAAAGTGCAGCCTCATACTCCGCAAATCCCGGCTCCAGAAGCAGTGCTTTTTTCGGTTTTAAGGCCGCTGCAAAAGCATAGAGCAACTCAGACGCACCATTTGTACAGATCACCTGCTCTTCTTTTACATATTCATGTTCTGCGATCGCATGGCAGAGCTTCCGGCACTGTACATCCGGATAATTTACAATCTGTTCCATGCTCCGATAAACCGCCTCAATTACAGAAGAGGGCGGTCCGAGTGGATTGATATTTGCGGAATAATCCAGAGTGCAGGCCTCTGAATAAATATCTCCACCATGTTTGTGACGCTTGTTGTTCATGGTATGTTCCCTTCCTGGCATCATAACAATGTGAGTATGTTAAAGCTGCAATAAAGAAGCATAACAACGATAAGAAGCAGCCCTGCAGACGCATACATCAGCCTGTTTGCTCTTCTGATATCCTCACATTCCACGGGACGCAGTGCATCTCCGATCGTTTTCTTTTTATATAAAGTTCCAAAATACCAGGCATCTCCGGCAAGCTGCACGCCGAGTGCCCCTGCCATGGCTGCCTCCGTCTGTGCCGAATTCGGGCTGGCATGGTTATAGCGGTCTCGTTTGAAGATCTTCCAGGCATTTTTTGCCGACAGACCGGTAAGTCCTGCTGCCGCCACCATAAAAAGAGCAGACAGTCTTGCCGGAATGTAATTGAGTACATCGTCCACCTTTGCTGCAAAACGACCGAAATACAGATATTTCTCATTCTTATATCCGACCATAGAATCCATCGTGTTGACTGCCTTATAAAAAGCTCCGAGTACAGGTCCGCCAACTGCCAGATACAGAAGCGGTGCCATCACTCCATCTGAGGCATTTTCTGCCACTGTCTCTACTGCTGCTTTTGTTACACCTTCTGCCGTCAGCTGATCCGTATCTCTGCCAACAATCATGGAAACAGCACGGCGTGCTGCCTTTAAATCTTCTTTTTTCAGTTCTCTATAAACCTTCATACTCTCATCTTTCAGAGATTTTGCCGCCAGCATCCAGTAGCAGAACAATGCCATCACAGCCAGATGCAGATACGGATGGATTTTTCCGGCCAGATACAGCACAGCTGCCACCGCTCCGGCTGTTACGCTGCAGACGATCACTGACAGAAATACACCGGCTGTTTTTTCGCCCTGTTCTGTCTTTGGAAAAACCGCCCGAAGCCCTTTTTCCGTAACGGAGATCAGATTGCCGACCAGCCGGATCGGATGATAAAAGCAGTGCGGATCACCGATCAACAGATCAAGAAACACACCGAGCAAAAGTGCCATCATCCCTTCTCTTCCATATATCATGATACTTTTTCCCTTTCCAGTTTTTTTGCCATACAATTTTCCAGGAACCGAAATGCGAACATCGGATTGGAATAATAATATAGGTGCGGAAATCCCATCAGACTGCCATCTTTTGCATAACTGCAGCTCCAGCTTCTTTTCCCGGCCGGTTTTTTTGCCAGACAGGCACTTCCCGGATCGGTGCTGTCAAAATAGTGGAATTCATGGGCACGCACCGGAAATCCCTGCTGCCATATGTTTCTTGCCTCTGCCTGTTCTTCGTTCAGATCCAGTGTGATATATCCAAATCTTCCCAGCTTTTCGGTGCGGTACGCAACTGCGTTTATCACGCCTGCCATCGGATATGTCTTTCCTTCCATGTCCTGCATTTCCTGATGAAGGTACATAAAACCGCCGCACTCTGCCAGGATCGGAATCGCTTTTTTTTCACAGGAGCGGATCGATGCAAGCATTTCGCTGTTTTCGGAAAGCCCTGCTGCAAACAATTCCGGATAACCTCCCGGCAACAAAAGTCCATCTGCGTTTTCCGGCACTTTCGCATTATGGAGCGGCGAAAAGAATGTGATCTCTGCCCCCAGTTCTTCCAAAAGCTTCAGGTTGTCTTCATACAGAAAGCAGAATGCCTCATCTTTTGCCACTGCGATCTGTGGTCTCTGAGTGCGTATCTTCTGAACGTGTGGATCTGCAAAAAGCTGTTTCAGGGATTTCGGCATATCGTCCTCCATCTCTTTCGCACCTTCCGCCATCTGCAAAATGCTTTCAATATCCAGCGTTTTCTCCAGAATATCCGCCAGACGCTGCATCTGCTCTCTTAAATCGCTGATCTCGTCCGGGAGTACCAGACCGAGATGACGACTCTCCAGATGCCAGTCTGCAATTTTCGGGACATATCCAAACACACAGATTCCCAGTTCCGATTCGATCTTCGGTGTCAGCATGCGGCAGGTCATCTCAGAAGTTTGATTTAAGATCACGCCTTTTATTTTACTGTCTTTCTGATAATCCAGAAAGCCTTTGATCTGGGCAAGGATGGACAGGCTCATGCCTTTGGCATTGACGATCAGAATGACCGGCGTGTCGGTGACCCTGGCAAGATCATAGGAACTTGCCTTTGTGCGGATGCCGCCAAGTCCGTCGTAATAGCCCATCACACCCTCGATCACGGAAAGATCGGTCTGCTGTGCCGTTTTTGCAAACAGACAGCGTGTCATCTCTTCTCCGGTAAAAAAAGTATCCAGATTCCTGGAGATGGTACCGAGCACTTTTGTGTGAAACATCGGATCAATGTAATCCGGTCCGCATTTAAAGGAAGAGACACGATATCCTCTGTTTTTTAATATTTGCAATATCCCGCAGGTGATCATCGTCTTTCCGCTTCCGCTTGACGGTGCTGCAAGCATAAATCTTGGCTGTTTCATGCTGTTTCACCTCCTGTGCAGGAGAAAATATAAACCGGATTCTGCCCCATCATCATCTCATAAGAGCCCAGTTTCTTTCCCTTTGCCACCGATACCTGTGCGATATCCACATCGGTAAACGCCATGCTCTTCAGGCACTGCATCGCTTCTGCTACCGTCTCCAGAGCAATCGCATTGATGACAACACGCACCCTTGGATTCTGTTCCAGCAAAACTTCCAGGATTTCTTTTAAATTTCCAGAAGAACCTCCTATAAAAGCATGTGTCGGTGCCGGCAGCCCCTCTAATGCCTCCGGAGCCAATCCTTTGATGATCTCAAGATTGTCTGTTCCGAATTTTCGTTTATTCTGCTCCAGCAGATCAATGGCTTCGTCTTTCTTTTCAATCGCATAGACAACGCCGTCTTTTGCAAGACTTGCCGCCTCAATGGAAACGGAACCGGTTCCGGCTCCGACATCCCAGACAACAGCATCTTTGTGCAGTCTTAATTTTGACAGCGAAATGCTCCGCACTTCGCTTTTTGTCATCGGGACTTTCCCACGCAGAAACAGATCGTCATCCAGTCCGTGACCAATGCGTTTTTTCACATCCGGATTGCAGATCAAAAGCACACTAAGCGGTGCAAAATCCTCTTTCATAAGGCTTTCTGCTGTTCCCTGTACGATCCGCTCCTGTTCATAGGACAGATCAGTCCCGACTGCAACCTTCACATCGCCAAGACCATATTCTTTCAGTTTACAGCAGATTTTTGGAATTCCGTCTTTTTCACCACATAATACAAATACTTTCTCATGATATTTGACTGCATCGATCAGATTCTGTTTTCTGCCATGCAGGCTCAAAAGATGGACATCCTCCCAGGAAACGCCCAGTTTTCCGCAGAAATAGACCACCGAAGAAATGCCGCTGACCGGGTAAATTTCCATCTGTTCCAGTCCTTCCGTGCGTTCAATCGCATCGTACAGTTTTTTTGCTCCGCTGTAAAAACCGATATCTCCGGATAAGAGTACTGCTGCCGTCTCATACTGCGGATGTTCTGCCAGATAAGCGGCGATCTCGTCCGGTTTATAAGATTCAAAGACTGCCTTTCCTTCTGTTTTCACGGATTGCAGCATTCTTCTGGCACCGATCAGAAGATCCGCCGACTGACAGATCTGTTCTGCCTCCACGGTGCGGTTCTTTTCATTTCCCATGCCAATCCCGACCAGATACAGCTGTCGTTTCGGACAAATGCCAAGCCGTTTACCAAGAAGGCTTCGGATCTGTCCTTCATCACATATTGCATATAAATTTTCTTCCTTTTGATCTTCCGCAATTTCTTCGGATCGCTCCCCCGGTCGTTTTATGACAACCAGCTTTGCTCCTGCTTTTTTTGCCGCACGCAACTTTTCCAGAAAACCGCCGGCTTTTCCGGATTCTTTTGTCACCATCCATGAAGCCTGTGCCTGCCTGAGCATCGCCACATTCAGATCTTCCGTAAACGGTCCCTGCATACAGATCAGATTCTTCCCGGAAAATCCCAGCATGGCACACTCCGATACTGCCTCCGGGGTGGAAAGCACTCTTGCCACCACCCGGTCCTGATAATCCGGGATCACCTGATAGGCAGAAAGCTCTTTGCTTCCGGTCGCCGCAAAGATCCGCCCCTCTTTTTTTGCAAGAAAAGCTGCCGCTTCTGCCACGCTTGCAACTTCTGTGACATCCTCCATCTCCTGTTTCCAGGAAGCGTCCGTCTCTTTTCTCGCAAGACGGATGTACTCTGTTCCCGTCCGGCTGCATGCCCTGCGGATATTTTGAGATACGATCACCGCATACGGATGCGTCGCATCTATGACCAGCGTGATCTGCTGCTTTTGGATCTGCTGCTCCATCTCTTTTTCGTCCAGTCTTCCGACGTGGACATGAAGATACTTCCCTTCTTCTAAGAGCGTCTCTCCATACTGCGTTGCCACACAGACTTCCGTCGGTATCTGATTTTTCTCCAGAAATTCTGCCAGATTTCGCCCTTCTGTCGTCCCGGCAAACAATAAAATCTTATCCATGGATATAACCTCTTGGTGTGACCATTTTCCCATTCAGCATTTTGGTCTGAGAATTTCCGATATAAACCGTTGTAAACATATCCACCCTGGTATCCCGCAGCTCTTTTAACGTCATCACACGAAACGTTTCTCCCTCACGCCCGATATTGGAAACCGTTCCGCACACGGTATCCGGATCTTTGCTTCTCATCATCAGATCACAGGCCTTCTGCAGATAGTCGTGACGTTTTTTGCTGGATGGATTGTAAAGGCAGATCACAAAATCCGCTTCGCTTGCACAGAGCAGACGTTTTTCAATCTTTTCCCACGGTGTCAGCAGATCACTTAAACTGATCACTGCGAAATCGTGGATCAATGGTGCTCCAAGCACAGCTGCCCCGCCATTTGCCGCCGTCACACCCGGGATCACTTCCACTTCCACATGCGGATACTCCTGTCCGATCTCCAGCATCAGACCGGACATGCCATAGACTCCGGCATCGCCGCTGCAGATCATCGCAACGGTATAACCTTTGTTTGCTTCTTCAAATGCCAGACGGCAGCGTTCGATCTCTTTTTTCATCGGCGTTGTCAGGAAACGTTTGTTTGCAAAATGTTCCTTTACAAGCTCCACATAAACGGTATAGCCCACGATCACATCACACCTGCGAAGTGCTTCTGCCGCCCGCATCGTCATCTGCTCATAAGCTCCTGGTCCAATTCCTACCACATATATCTTATTATCCAAAATCCACACTCCAATCTTTGAGAGCCAGTGCGACGGTCACGCCGTTTGCCGCCCGCTTTTTCAGAAGCAGCTCTGCACCGCCTCCTGCAAGAATGGCACTTCGTTCACAGACACAGTCCACACCGGTTGTCTCTTTTACAAATGCTGATGCCGTGAAATCTCCTTCGAGATCCATCAGTTCCTCTTTCGTATAAGTACAAAATGGAATCGCATGCTTTTCACAGAACGCAAGGATTCCCGCTTCTTCTTTTTTCAGATCAATGCTGGCTGCCGCAAAAATGCTGTGTATCGACACATGACAGCTTTGCAGTGCTTTTAAAACTTCCTGCTCGACCGTCTCCTGCGGTGTGCCTTTTTTGCAGCCGATCCCAAGGCTTACGATCCGTGGGATCAGGTGCAGCGTCACGGCAAACGGGTTCTTTTCTTCGTTCAAGGAAAGCACCATACCGCAGTTTCCCTCAAATCGCTCTCCATCCGCAAGTCTTTGCAGTTCGCATGGGATTTCGCCTGTCACCGGAAATTCACTGAAAAATCCGACCGGCTCTTCATCGAGCACCGCCGCAGAAACTGCTTTTGCCGCTTTCAGATCTGAGATCCACAGATTCTGCTTTTTTGCAAACACATCGACTGCAAAACGTCCGTTGATATCGGTTGCTGTCGTAATGACCGGAATCGCACCGGTCAGATTTGCGAGCACCGCTGTCAGCTCATTTGCCCCGCCCAGATGCCCGGAAAGCAGGGAAATCGCAAAAATCCCCCTCTCATCGAGAACAACAACGGCCGGATCTTTGTCTTTTCCCTGAAGATAAGGTGCTATGCTCCGCACCGCAATGCCGCACGCACCGATAAAAAGCAAAGCATCCATGCTTTGGAACATTTTTTCTGTCCACGCTTTTGCGGAAACCTTCAGTGGAAACAGATGATATTTTCCTGCATATTTTTCCGCTGCATAGGACTCGCATACATATCCGGAACGCTCCAGCATTTCCCGCAGCCGCTCATTTAACTGACTGCCATGCTCCGTAAAACTGACGATCCCAAGTTTCTGTCCCATTTTCCTGTCATCTCTCTTTCGTTGCCTGACGAAATTCTGTTGTAAAGGCCGGATTGTAAAGCTCCGAACGTTCATAATGGCTGTGCGTTACCGCATCTCCGATGATCATCAGTGCAGTCTTCGTGATGTTGTTTTCTTCTGCTGCCTTTGCTAATGTTCCTACGGTGCAGATCACCGCTTTCTCATCTTCCCAGGTTGCTTTATAGACAATCGCTGCCGGCGTATTTTCCGAATAACCTCCTGCAATCAGACGCTTGGATAATTTTTCTGCCATACCGGTGCTTAAAAAGATTACCATCGTTGCCTGATGTGCCGCAAAAGAAGCGATCTCTTCTTTTTCCGGCACCGGTGTACGGCCTGCCATGCGTGTGATGATCACGCTCTGTGATACACCCGGAAGCGTGTATTCCATATTTAAAGCAGAGGCTGCCCCACAGAAGGAACTGACACCTGGGCAATAGTCATAAGAAATATTTTCTGCATCCAGTACATCCATCTGCTCACGAATTGCACCGTAAATGCACGGATCTCCGGTATGCAGACGCACCGTCATCTGTCCGTCTTTTTCTGCCTGACGCATCACATCCAATACTTCCTCCAGCGTCATCTTTGCACTGTCATAAATCTTGCACGCCTCTTTTGCATAATTTAAAAGCTCCGGATTGACCAGAGAACCGGCATAGATGATCACGTCCGCTTCTTCCAGAAATTTCCTGCCTCGAACAGTGATCAGATCTGCCGCTCCGGAACCGGCTCCGACAAAATGTATCATTTTAATTCTCCTTTACGATAATAAGCGAATAATATCCGGCATTTTCCGGAATCTCATCCACCGTTTGATAGATTTTTTCATTTTCCATACCGCAGTTTTCGATCATCATCGCCTGCATACCGGCTTTTTTCAGAAGCTCTTTCACCTGTCCGATCTTTCTTCCTGCTTTCATCAGGACTTTTGTTCCGGGCAATTTCAGGGCATCTTCGATCTGATAGGATGCCGGTATCACATGAAGCTCTTCTGCCTTTTCTACAAGACCGATATTGAGCTTTGCCGCTACTGCACAAAATGAAGTGATCCCGCTTGTCAGTTCCGTCCTGTAACCACGCTGTGCAATCCGTTTATGTACATAAAGATAAGTGGAATACACAGTCGGATCTCCAAGTGTTAAAAATACTACATTCTGTCCTTTTTGCAGACACTCCTCCACGCGGTCTGCCGCCTCTTCATGACTTTTTTCCAACAATTCCCTGTCTTTTGTCATCGGCATCGGCAGTTCCAGAAACGTTTTCTGTTTTAATTCTTCTACTGTCTGCACGGCGATCTGGTATGCCACGGTTTCTTCTGCTTTTTCTCCGGGCAGGGCAATGATCTCATTGTCACGGATCAGTTCCGCCGCCCGGAAGGTCATCAGTTTCGGATCTCCCGGTCCGATCCCGACGCCATATAAGGTACCTGTATTCATTGTTGCGTATACTCCTTCTGTTTTTCCATTTAATACGTTTTCAGTGTTCAGCGTGTCAATAAGTCTAAAGTGCTCATTTGTTTAAGCACAATCACACTTTCGTCTTCTGACACTTAATCATATTATTTTATAAGTCATATTTGAATTTTTCGGCAAGTTTTTCGGCTCCTTTTGTCTCACCAAGATAGCCAAAACGGTTGGAAAAGAGGATCGCCTCTGTCTGGATTGCACCCTCTACCCGGTGCTGCATATACTGATGCACCTTTTCTGCCATCTGCTCCATCACCGCATCCTGAAGTCCGTGCATCCTGATAATCTCCATGGCTTCTTCTGTAGTGATGGTCTCAAGGATCGCTTTTGCCGTCTCAAGATCAGCTCCGGATCGCAGGGCATGTGCACACATCAGCTCTGCCCTTGCATCTGAATGTCTGGAATGCGTGTTCATAATGCCACCGGAAACCTTGACGAATTTCCCGATGTGTGCCACAAACAGCACGCCCAGAAATCCTAATTCCACTGCCATATCCAGCGTCTCACCGACATAATTGCTGCACTTCATCGAGCTTTCCACATCAAGCTTTGTGTTTTCTTTCACAAAATCGGCACCGTAATTACCAGGTGTCAGAAGCAAATACTTGGCACCATTTTTTCGCTTCATCTCCATCTCCAGACGGATGCTGGCAATCAGAGCCTTTTCACTCATCGGCACGACAATTCCGCTTGTGCCAAGCACCGACAAGCCACCTTCGATCCCAAGTCTTGGATTGAACGTTTTTTTTGCCACTTCTTCGCCGCCCGGTATGGAAATGCAGACCTGTATTCCTTCTGTATACTCACACATTTCGCATACTTCACGCACTGCTTCCGTGATCATCTCTCTGGGAACACGGTTGATCGCTGCCGCTCCGACCGGCTGCTCAAGCCCCGGCTTTGTGATCCGTCCGACACCTTTTCCGCCGTCAATAAAAACCTGCTCCTCTTTTGTTTTTCCGCATTTTGATACGACTGCATAAACCAGCAACCCATCTGTCGCATCCGGATCGTCTCCGCCATCTTTCCGGATCGCACAGGAAGCCTGCTGTTCATCAAAGCAGACATCCAGCGGCATCAGATGTAATAAAATGCCGCGTGGCGTCAGAAGATCGATTTTTTCAATCTTTTTCTGTGACAGAAGCATCCAGGTTGCCGCTTTTGCCGCTGCTGCTGCACAGGATCCGGTTGTATAGCCATATCTGAGCTTTTTACTGCCTTTTGTCACGAAATAACCTTCCAGTCCATTCTTCTGTTCTGCCACTGCATTTCCTCCTTCTTAATGCCGTTTCCGACATACTTTGCAGTAAATAATTATAAACTTTTGCTTATATCATGTCAACGTTTACAGTCCCTGCACGCATGCAAAATTTCCTCACATCACTTTTTTCTGTCATGAAAAAGCAGGATCCATTCCGGTAAAATACAGGTAGCACTGGATTTTTCAGAAAAAACGTACTACAATGGCGTTGCGGTACATAAATTCAGGAATGCCTCCGGCATTCTTGCCCTGCTATTTTGAAAGAAGGTGTTTGTATGACTCGTTACTATGTCTCTCACTATTTTGATTTTAAGAATATCGGCATTTTTCTGCTGGTTTCGCTGATCGGACTGATCGCCGTGCTTGCCATCGTACTGATCACAGCCAAACTTCAGGTTCACAAGCGGCTGAACTATGAAGGGCTGGACGAATGCGATGTGGCAGAGATCACAAGAAGACACCGGTTCCGTGAGATCGGCATGATTGAAAGCTTTTACGAAATGACATTCTCCAGTACCTCGGTTCTTCTGTTTCTTTCTCTTTACTATATCATTGACGCAAGGATCCCTCAGGCATTTTTCTACTGGAGTAAATATCAGGATTTTATCCTGTTGCTTTTTCTGATCCTGTCAGTATTTTTCACCGGATGGCTGGATCGTTTTTTAGTTCCGCTTGAGTATCTGCCGCCGGATCAGAAATCTTCCGTAAGACTGGTGTCGTCCTTTTATATTATTTTAATTCTTATGTACATAAAATTTATTTACGACGATTCCAACTATGACGCCCTGATCCTGTATTTTGTTTCTCTGGCGATCGGCCGATTCGTCTACTTTGATTTTACGGCAGAAGATTTTATAAGCACCATCTCAAAACTGTTGAAAAATCTCTACCTGCTGATCCTGATGGGCTGCTATTCCGGCTTTGTCTGCTGGTTTGGCTTCCACGTCGGTTTTCTGCTGACTTCAAACGGCGTGATCGTCAGCACACTGCTCGCCCATCTGTTTATGGATGCCTCGATCTTTGTACTCGACAGAACCCGTCTGATCCGGTTTGTCCTCTGAAAAAAACAGATATCACAAAAGACACAAAAAGATCCCCTGTAAAGAGCATGGCATTAAACTCTTTGCAGGGGATTTATCCTTCAGTATCGATCGATACGATCAGCGATTCAATGTCTTTTAATCGATCAGATCATTCTGGAAACGTGACAGGTGCTCATACGGCAGAATCAGTCTGCCATGGTACAGTCCGCAGCCATCGTTGATCAGGCTCTTGCTCATCGCCGTGAACATATTAACGTCTATTTTTGTCAGATCCAGATTCAGAAGCTTCATGCCTCTTTCATATGCTTCGTCAAAATAAATGCATTCACCTTTCGGGATCGTGTCTCGCTGGATACGTTCCTTTTCCTGGCGTTTTTCGTATTCCAGATGGTTCGCCGGTCCGATCTCGGCAATATCATCCATCCGCTTGGTACGCAGCTGCAGTTCCATATAGCTTCTGGAACTGTTGTCGTAAAATGTAATATGAAGGGACTGATATCCATTGTGGCTTTTGTTGCATACATAATCGCGATAATACGGCTTTACATCGTCATTTAAGAGCGGGGAAGTGCTCAGTTTGACTCCTTTTGCATCTTCTGCATCAAAGCCACGCTCTTCAAGAAATCCCGGCAGAGCATTGGCGATCTCATAGAGGCACTTCAGCTCCTCCGTTTCCAGATCTTCTCCCTGTTTCAGGTGACATTTCGGCATACAGATCACGATGCGGTATGCGATAAAATCACGAAAACAGCTCAGGCGGCTCTTAAGCTTGTTCACTGACGGGTACTTACCGTATTTTGTATAGTAGTCATAAATATAAGAGACAATATAACCGTTGAATTTTTCTTCTGCACGGATCAGCGATTTGATCCTTCCTTTAAAAGTAAAAGCAAGGTACGGATACTGTTTTGCCATATATTTATAAAATTCCCGGATTTGCTGTGACTGAGCAGTCAGGAAATCATTGTGCTCCAGCAGTCCCTTAATCAGAATCAGAAAATTGCTGTGTGCCATGTCAATCTCATTGTGACTTTTTCTTGCCTCTTTTCGCAGTGCATCGGTATACTGCTGCAGAATACGGAAGATCGTATCTCCGGAATATAAATAGTCATTTAAAGTAATCATTTGTTTCTCCTGAATGTTAAAAAGTTACTTTGTAACGAAACAATTCGCAGGCATCTTCTGGTGTCTGGTAATGTGCTTTGGCATTTTAATTTTATTCTAACAGAATTTTTTCATCCGGTCAAAGAAATTCGCTTGTCAGGAAGAAGAACAGGGCGTATAATAAGGTGCTGCATATCTGGATTCATACAAATGAGGAGGATTTCTATGGAACAAAATAAGGAAAACACATCTTCCGTTTCCCATACTTTAAAAGAATACTTTATTATTACCGTTGCCGTACTCATTATGGATATCGGCATCTATGTTTTTAAATTTCCAAATAATTTTTCTTTCGGCGGAGTATCCGGAATGGCTGTTGTTTTTGCAAAATTTCTTCCCTTTACTGCCTCTGTAATCAACCTGGTCATCAACCTGGTTCTTTTGGTGGTCGGTTTCGCTTTTCTTGGAAGAAACTTCGGACTGAAAACAGCCTACGTCACCGTTCTCTCTTCGGTACTGTTAAATGTTTTTGAGCATCTTTTCCCGATGTCAGGACCGCTGACCGATCAGATTTCGCTGGAGCTTTGCTTTGCGATCTTGCTGCCGGCAATCGCAGCTGCCCTGCTTTTTTTCGAGAACGCCTCCGGAGGCGGGACAGACATCATCGCCATGATCATCAAAAAGTACTCCACGATGAATATTTCCACCGCTTTGCTGCTCTGCGACCTACTCATTGTAGTTATGGCATTCTTCGTTTTTGACACTCTGACCGGACTTTGTTCCATCCTTGGGCTGATGGCAAAGACACTGGTCATCGACAAAGTGATCGAACGCATGAAGCTGAACAAGTTCTTTACTATTGTATGTGATTATCCAGAACCAATTTGCGATTTTATTACAGAAGAACTCGGTCACACTGCAACCACTTATCATGCCGAGGGAGCCTACTCTCATACACAGAGAACCGTTATTTTGACCGTTGTCGATGTCAATCAGGCAATTCTGCTGCAGCGTTTTATCAAAAAAAATGAACCCACTGCTTTTATTACCGTTACCAAAAGCAGTGAGATCATCGGAAAGGGATTTTCCAATTACATCTGAGTTCCCTTATTTGGGCATATTCGCCTGAGAGTAGAATTCTTCATAATATTAAGTCCTCCCTGCACCAGAAGATATTCTTTTCCATTTACCGATACTTCCTGATACAGGTAAAGTGGAGATTCACAATCCGCTTCGCTACTTGCTCATGAACGCAGTCGCTTCGCGACCTGTCAGTGGGAGCTTTCAACTCCCACTGACATAAGCATCCCCCCTCACCCACCGCTTAGTGCTCTGCACACTTGAAGCGGGGGGAATGCTTCTCTGCGTTCAAACTCCGTAAGATATTCCAGGACCTCCTGCTTTTTCAGCTCTGAAACTGATCCCAGTTGGTATTTTCCAAAATTTCTTTAAAATCAAACTCAATATCTCTGAGTTTATTGTACCATACCGTCCCCAGTGCATCCGGCGAGCGATAATTCTGCGAGGAACAGATGATCACCGGTATCGGATGCTCTCTTTGTTTCATCTTTTCCAGCAGAATAAATCCTGCCTCTTCATTTTCCTTTTCTCCTTTCGCCAGTGGATAGTGCATGTCTGTAACAATCAGATCTGCTTCGCTTGTCTCCAGATATTCCCATAAGGCCTCCTGATGGTCAAACATCACAATATTTTCCACACCACAGAACTGTAAAGCTCTTTTTATATGTATCGATTTTACAGCTGCATCATCAACGATCACTGCCTTCAGATCTCGAATTTTCATTTGTTTTCCTTTCTTTTTCCAGATATTTTGCCACTAAGCTTTGTCTTCGGGTTCAGTCCTTTTTGACCGGAGAGACGATCTGCTTTTCTTTTTCCGACAATCGATATTGCATACCCCTGTCTCCTCCCTCATGACTTTTACTGTTTTAGCTTTTCCAATCTAAAATCTGATTTTGTCTATAAAAATCCTAATTATAGTATATCTTCACCGAATATGTTCGTCAATGGTGATCTATTACTGGATGTCTTCCCATATATGGAGAAATACCAGTACAAGAAAGGTATGAAAGAGATTATCCTAGAGATGAAGCAACTTTTGAAAGACAATGAAAATATTGCCGTTACCGACTGCTTTATACCAATGACAGCATTCCCCAAATCAACAATCATGCTGCCTTATTGACAGAATTGCAGGAACCGGAACGGGCAATGGCTGCTCTCCGGAAACTTGCCCAAACCATCAAAGAATACAACTCCGATACCTGTCTGGACTATGCCCTGGTACAGGAATCCAGAGCTTTAAACGATGAAATGGAGATGCTTGTCAAGGATGCTTTGACGAGTTAATTTGTAAAAGTATAAAACTCTAACAATGGGGAGGTTCCCCTCCCCATAAAATTTTTTCTTAAAACTTACACAAAAAACTTGACAAACCCGGTTTTTTCGCAATTTCTTTCGGATTCTTCTATCGTCTATTTTTTGATCTTCACAGATTTCTTCTGCCCCTTTCCTTTGAACAGACGCTTGTAAGACTTCAGTTGTTTCTTCGGTACTTTAATAACGCATTTTCTGTTGATGCCTGTGAGAGCACCTTTTCCGACTTTCTTTAATTTTGTACTCTTCACAGTAATCTTCTTGAGGTTCTTGCAATTCTTAAAGGCATTCTTTCCGATAGAGGTTACATTCTTTCCAATCGTTACGCTCTTTAACTTTTTGCAGCCTTCAAAACTGCCGGTTCCGATCTCTGTAACCGTGTCAGGAATTACAACTGTCTGCAGCTTCTTACTGTTCTTAAATGTTTTTGCCGCAATGCCTGTCACCTGATACTTCACATTGTTAATTGTAACGGTTTTGGGAATTGTAACCTTCTTTGCCTTTTTCTCCTTGGCAGACAGCTTTGTAAGCGTTACTGATGGCTTACTTTCAGAACCATCTGATTCTGTCACCTTAAATTCCCTGCCTGTTTTCTCTTTCAGAGATGTTCCAGCCGCAGGCACATCTGGTTTCGGTTGTGAATAGTTACAGTGCAAGGTAAAAGGAATTGAGATATTTTGACGCAAGTCTTCATCATAAGCTCCGAAAACATTTAATGCATCACCGCCACTACCAAAGCTGATTGCATTCCACTGTTCCTGTGTGCCTGTATAATATACATCTTTTAATCCGCTACAGAACCAAAATGCAAGATCCCCTATGCTCGTTACACTCGACGGGATCTCTATACCGGTTAACCCGCTGCAGTCATAAAATGCATAATACCCTATGCTCGTTACACTCGACGGGATTTTTGTGTTTTTACAGCCCTGTATAAGAGTATTCGTCGCTTTTTTTATAATGGCATTACAGTTATCTCTGCTGTCATAGACCTCATTGCCAGCTTCTACGTTTATACTTGTTAACCCGCTACAGCCAGAAAATGCAGCTTCCCCTATCTTCGTTACACTCGATGGGATCTCTATGCCGGTTAACCCTCTACAGCTAGAAAATGCTTGATCCCTTATGCTCGTTACACTCGACGGGATCTCTATGCCGGTTAACCCTCTACAGCCAGAAAATGCAAAATTCCCTATGCTCGTTACACTCGACGGGATTTCTATGCTGGTTAACTCGCTACAGCCAAAAAATACTTCATTCCCTATGCTCGTTACTTTAATATCCTTAATTTTCGTGGGTATTTCTACAGCTCCCTTTGCATTATAATCACACCTTGTTATTTCCACATATTTTGTTTCATCCGGTTTCTGATAAATGCAATAGGACAGATATCCTTCTTTTCCATCCTCAACCTTTGTATCTTTCGTTTCTGCCTGATCTGCTTCCAGCTCCGGCTTTTCTGCCGTTTCCTGTTCTGCTGCTGTATCTACAGTCACGGCTGTTTCATTCTCCGAAACGGTCTCCGCAGATACCGGTACTGAACTGCAGATCACTGCTGCAGTCAATGCCATCGTCAACATTTTTTGTACGTGTCTCTTTTTCATTTGGTCCCTCCTGATCTCTTTTTATATGATACTGAAAGTATTTTAGCTTTTATCATGTATCTTCGATACATGACAGCACACGTTCGGGTGAAACTTCTTCTCCGCGAGATGCGTATCCCCTTTTTAGATAAATCTGTTTTAGTATATATTTCACCTGCAGACAAGTCAAGCTTTCTTTCGTTTTTCTTTTATGTGTTTTTTCTAAAAAATATAAGGAAAATAAGGCTTTCCACACTTTTATAATAGTATGATGCCAGCGAAACTCTGGCATTGTACTCCTTTTTCCATTGCTCACTGTCACGAGTCGGTATATTTATAAGATGTGGATTATCTTTCCTGGATAAATGTACAGTTCTTCCGTATTTTGAACCAGAACACGAAGAGTCGCAGGAACAGCCATATTTGCGGCTGACAAGGGGACAACGGCTGCCGGTTTTGCAGACAGGAATGCTATCCTTTCCAATGATAAAGTCGTCTTTGTATTTTTCCTTGATCCTACGTTTTTCATTCAGGTCGATAAAAGGTATGATACCGTTGTGCTTGCAGTACTGATAATAAGGCATTGCGTCATGGGCAGAATCAAGCAGGAGTTTTTCTACATGAAAATCCGTAAGAAAGCGTTTCATCCTGAAAAAGCATTAAGAAATCCGTGGGAATCATGCATGGATGCAGGATGAAGAATCGGAAAAACAGGAAGGTTACTTTCAGAGTCGGATGCCACAAACATGTACAGATCAAATCCAATACTAAATAAATACAACACCGTTAAAAAGAAACTCAAAGCTAAAGTTACGGAACGGAAAGAACTGAAATCAAGGAAAGAGCAACTAATCTTCCAGGCAGAATGCTCTACCGATAAAGATATGACGATTCTTTGAATAGATAATATGTTCTTACAAATCTCTTGTTCAGAAATGAGTTCTTTCCAAAAAAGCGTATGGATTTAAAACTTCCATACGCCTTTTTATATTCTGCTCTTCAAATTGTCTAAAAGTTGACTAAAAATATATCACCGTTCATACGATGCAATAATTTCTTTGCTATCTGCTGTTTTATAATCAATTGTTCCCAAATTACCAATCAAATCAAATGTCATATCTGCATTAACCTGCAATTCATCTTCAAGCTTGACTGCAGACGGCTCATCTTTTAGAAAAACTGTTAATCCATAAGGCTCTGTTTCAGACTGTATCTCTATACTGTCATATGAGTATCCCTCAGGATACTCTTGACCACTTACAATATTTATAACATTTGAAGAATCTCCTACATAATCTGTCTTATACTTCGACAGATCCGGAATTTCGTATAGTTTTTCTTTTTTTCCGCACGCCGAAATCAACATTGTTGATACGGCAACTAACATAATTGCAAGTACTTTTTTCTTCATAGAAACACCTCCCGAAATCTTTATTCAACACTTTTCTCTTTTCTTTCGTTGTTTCAGTTCAAACATTCGCTGCTCTTCTGCCATATTACGAATACCATTTACAGCTCTGACCCATTCCATCTGGTCACAAGCTTTCATTTCTTCCGTAATACCTTGCTTTTCCATCATCTGACGCATCATTCCATATTTCCCATAATGCGGTTCTTTATCTGTACTAACAAGATTCAGATATTAAATTCCGTCTGCGCCAAGTGTGTAGGTTCCACCCATTTTTTCAAATGTGCTTTTCATGTGTTATTCCTCCTTGAAATCAGCGATATTTTTAGATCATCGCAAAATATTTCAGGACATCCTTGATAGCTTCTTCCTTCTCTTTCAGGCATTGTGGAACTCTTGCATTTTCTGATTTTGGAAGATTATAGTTTTCTCCCATTTCAATTCCACATTTGCGTTTTACCTGAGAAATATATAAATTTGAAACCTTCAAGCCAAATTCTTTCAGCACATAATCTTTGATTTCCTGATAGGTTGCTTTCAACTCAGCACTGGTGGCATCCAGATCGTCCAGATCTAAGTCGATCTCTATCGTGTCATCCGGTTTTTGTTGGGACAAAAGAACTACCGTCTCAACATGCATTGAAACTTTACTTTATATTAACATTCGCGGACAACTTTTTGAAAAATCCATTTTTATCACCCCTAGCACTTATTTTAGATATTTTTATCACCGTAAAAGTATGACCTTCTCGATACATCTAAACAGTTATGTTATTATCATTTTCCAAGTTTTTTCAATTCACGCTCTTTAAGCATTAACTGATAAAGATACTCTTTTTCATCTTCAGACTTATTCAATTTAGAATTCAACTTATCTATTTCAATTTCATACTCATCCAAAAGTGCTTCATAAGCATCCCGTTCCATTTGGAAATCTTTCTTTTGTTTAATAAATTCCTCTGCCTGGGTCAAAAGTTTCTTCTCATATTCATCAGACGCTTCAGCATATCCCTGCTTCTTCCCTTCATAGACATATGGTTTTGTCTCATGATCGATTACCCTATCAAGCAATGTTGAACCATAAACTCCTGTTACCATTGGATGTTCTTTCATAAAATCCAAACCAGCTTTATTTGATTCTTATATTCTTTTTAATAAGCCCATTTCTAACACCTCTTTACAATTAACCAGCCATTCTACGAAGTTTTCTATCTCTAAGAAGTAATTGCTGCAAATATTCATTCTCTTCTTCAGTTCTATCTAATTTTTCAGATAAATCATCTATCTCTGTTTCGTACTCATCAAGTAAGGCCTCATAAGCATCTCGTTCACTTTCAAATATCTGTTTTTGTTTCAAAAACTCATCGGCCTGTTTTAATAATTTTTCCTCATATTCATCTGAGGCTTCTTCATACCCTTCAACTTTTCCATCATACTTACCAGCCTGATAAACTCTACTTGTGATTGGATTGTCTTCACACCAATCTTCCTTAGCCGTCTTCTTTACGCCTTCTATTACACTACCTTCTTCCACCATATTTTTTACGGTATCTATTGTTCTTCCTATTCCAGTACTTCTCCAAAGCATCCTTCCTAATCCCATAGTTCTACCTCCAACAGATTAAGATCCTCACCTTTTATCATGTTTCTGAAACCACCTAAAACAAACTCTTCTTTAACAGATTGAATAAATTTTGTATCTGTTACTAACCTATACATTGTTACAATTATTCCGCCTATGTCTAAATCCTTCCAAGCTGCCTCATTTCCGGCAATCGCGTTACCACCAACCCAAAGTACATTACTTGCAGTCGAAATTAGATTAGAATATAGAAGTATTTTTCTAGTTTTAACTTCATATACATCCCTGCTGCTGTACTTTTCTGGATCATAATACAAGCCATGTATTAACGATATAACCATGTTAATTAGTATTACTCCAACAGCCTGTGTTCCTACAACAGCAATATCCTTCATAAGACATAAAGAATCATAATTACTCTTATATAGCTTTCCAGCCAAGTCTGGTGCAAAAGTCTCTAACACCGGGATTGGTAAACCATTTTTAGTAAACGCATCGGATTTCAGATGAATAGCTTCCGCAAATATTGCTGCTGGGAGCCTTTTATCATCTTCCTTTATACTCTCTATTGCCATTCTAAATCCGTCTAACACATTTGTTTGATACTCCCAGTGTTTTGGCTTTGGATTTGCCGATACCTTATATGTTCGAAAATCATCTAATGTTATTGTACTTGATATGATATTCATCGTTCCAAACAACCAACCTAACAACGGATCGTGCCCCAATGTATGTATTCTGTGATAACCAGCTTCCATATTAACACCAAATTTAGGAGATCCGATGCTAACATCATATGGAACGCCATCATAAACTATTTCAAGCCATGTTGGATATTTTTCACTTTTATTATGCGCCCATTTCCCATCATGTTTTTCCTTATATTTATCACGTGCTTCGTGCTCCATTTTCTTAATTGAGGAATCATTGTCCTTCAAACGAGAACTATTCATTTTTTCTGTTGCATACTGGTTTACCTTATTAATAACAACCCATCTTCCAATTTGTAAAGCAGTAGCAAAGAATAAAAATTTAACATCAGTCTTATCTAACCCCGTTTGACGTTCAAACTCAGCATCTAGATTTTCCAAGATTTCCCTAGAGTTATGTGCCACTTCCGCAACGCGCAATGATTCATCTGCAATAACCTGCATATTATTAAACGTAATATCAGAATTAGCTTTTAATTGAGCACGCTTTTTTCTTAATTCTTCAACGCTCATTACAAGTCCCCCTCTTTAATACATAATTAAACTTTAGTAATCAGTGCCTTTCCCGCATTCATTAATGGCTTTCTGAATTTATACGCTAATCCGGTAATAACCGCAACAGATGCAAGAATCTTCAAATTATGATTTCTATGGCTTTCTTGCTGTTTCTCATAGAATTCTTTATTCTCTGTATCCTTCTTATATCTCTGAGCATTCATTTCGGCTAATCGTGACCTTATAGCAGATCTTTCTTCCTCGCTTTCTGCCTTTTCCATATTAGCCTTTAAAATATCATATTCAGTGGCATCAGCTTCCCTAAGTTTCTTTATGTATTCATCATTAGATTCAACAATCTTCTTATCAAATTCTAATGAATCTTTCATAGCATTAACTGCTGAGTCCTTGTAAATAGTCATCTTTCGAATCGAATCTTCTGCTTTTCTACCTGGTTGCCTTATAAAACTCTTCTGTGTGTTTTCCATGATTTTATTCCTCGCTTTCCAACTGGCCCAATACGAAATTGCACTCTGTTATTTGTTGCTGGTCATTTGCAATTTCTCTTTGAATCTGTTCTATTGTATGAAGCTTTTGGTTTATGGACTGATTTCGCCTCTCAATTTCTTCCTGAAGATATCTAGTAACATCCTCTTTTAAGAAAGACTCATCACCAGTCTCCTTTACCTTTTTGGCTGCTGCCAAATAAGTAGCTGCAATACCACCTACAATAGGAGCTGCTGCAATCGGCACCATCATAGCTGCACCTACTAGGCCACAAGCCATACCAGCATATTTAGGTGAGCTCTTAAGAAACTTACTCAAATCACCTTCAGTTACCACATGTCCATCTTTTCTAGATGCCTTTTCCGCATGCAACTTTCCACTACGAATCCATCTTCGAACCGTTTCCGGTTGCGTATTAAGCATATCTGCTATCTGTTTGACACTATATGTATCCACTGAGCACACCTCACTTTCTTTGTCTCTGGTAATATAATATCACCTTTATGCACATTTTACAACACAAATGTTGTATTAAAATAGTATTAAAATCAAAAAATCCGGTAAGCAAACCACTCTCGGTTCACCTACCGGCCATTTTACTTCCTTATTCGGTTTCTACTTCAAACTCTGTTCCATCATAAAATCTTATCTTAAACCTACCATCTTCAAATACTATAACGTGGTCCATTACCGCCATCATAAGTGCTGAATCAAACTCATTTATTGTCCCTGCTTCCGCATGCTTCATTACCAGCTTTGTTTTATATCTTAGCAGAACATCATCACCCTTAATATTCTTTTGCCAGCGTTCCTGGTAATCAGCCTGGTGCTCGACTATCTCATTCCAACTCATAACAAACAGCTTAGTGAAGATTTCGTCAGTAACGTACCTATTGCTGCAAACCTTATGACCGTCAGTCTTGTTGCCGGAGCCGCAGTGCCACTTGGTTATCTTTGTCCCTGCTCTGGTCGTGTACTTCACTCTGGAATAAATATTTCCGCAATTTCCACAGATAATCTTGGCATAAAATGGGTTCTTTTCGCTCATCTGCCCGTAAGCATTTGTGAAATGGTCCTTACAGTACTGGGCCCTTCTTTCAAGCTCTGCCTGGACTGCTTGTCAAGTAATTCATTATCGTTCCTCCAAATCGACAATAACACTACATTAATATTATATTCGGTCGCCGGAACACTTTCAAGTGATTTTTAAGGGTGTTAAATATAATCCGTGCACAGCTTTAGTCAGATAAAATCTCGGCGCACAAGCCCTATCACCCGGATTTTTTAACACCCCTATTAAAATCACTCTAAATTCTCATATTTTCCTGCTAAAGACACAGGTACATATCTTTCAAAAAAGCCCGCTAACCCGCATAAAATCAAGGTTTCTTCGACAGCAAACAGACTGTCTCAACTGTATTACCACTTTACCACAAAATCTAACCTTGACGATACCATCCACAAATATCATTTAGCGAACATGCATCTCTTATTATATTTATTTCAGATGAATAATAACCTGCATCCATTAATGAATCCTAAACTCATCCAAAATAACAGCCGCCTGCTCATAATTTAAATTGATCAATATTTCAAGTATATCTTCATATGCTTCAATAAGTTCTTGATCCTGTTTAATTTTATCACTATATGTAATAAAGGATTTAAGGATAATCAACTGTACTATTGCTTCTTGTTCTCTTATTGATTTTTTAAATTTATTTACCTCAGATTTTGCATTTTGAAAGCTATTTCTAATAGAAATTAATATTTCTGGCAGCAATTCATCCATATGCATTTGGTAAATCGTTCTCAACAGTTCCTTTATGTGATATTTTCCATACTTTGTAAATTGCTTATTCAAAAATTGCTTATCTACGTATGAATAATTTGTTTTGATTTTACTCCAGTCTCCCGTGCAATATCTCGTTACAGAAAGCATAAGAGATTTATATAACTGTATTCGAACATACTCCTCATCAATGTCATTTACTTTTTTCTCAATATATAGAATTTTCTTTTTACATATATTTCTTCTTTTTGAGTCAACATATGAGTCAAAAAATTCACATAAAAAATTGCCAAAGATATCTTGATAGAACTCAATTGTATCTGTTGTAAATTTTGTAAAATCAATCTCTTCAAATAATATATCGATTGCCATTTTTGCATCATCTTGGGTTTGAATCATTTCCCGCTGAAACAGCTCTATGATTTCATGTTCTTGGTAAACATCAAAAATTTCGTGAGCATTATAATTTCTTTTAGTATATTTCCAAATATCAATCACACATAGCAAAATTTCATGAATAACCATTCTAAAAGATTCATTCGTAAAATTTAGGCCGCAATTTGCAACATAGCATATTGTAGATATATCATAGTTACTCATATCAAAAACATCTATCTCTAAAGATTCTTCCTGCAGCAGATACCTATCTATTATCTCCTCTTCGCGACTAGTATAACAATTTCCATCATCATCTTTGATATAACGATCTATTCCTGACAACTTAGGTTGCATATTAGGATTAAATATAAACTCCTTATCTTTCTTACTCACTTTCAAATAATTAGCATTATATTTTTGATGTTCCATCTGATCTTCAGATAATTTAATAATTGTATTAAATACCGCTTGTGCCAAAGTCTCGTGATTAGCTAAATATCTCTTCACGTATTTAGCCATTTCATCAATAACACCATGTTGCCCCTTATACATCAAACAATCCAACACAATTTTCTTTATTTTATTTTTTATCCCAATAGCAACGTCATTTTCCAATTGATTCAATAAAACTGGCATAAGTGCAATATCTGCCAAAAAGCTTCCATTAGAAAACAATTTCTCTATTCCGTTAATCCATATTGTGCAAAACTTTTCCCTTTTCTCATTTTCTAATTCTTGATGATTTATTGCACTAGCAATTAAAAGTATCAAAAGATTTTCATATTGAAATGCCATATCAGTATCCTTCATCAATTCTAAAATAACTTTAATTGCATCAAGAGTTGATGGCAAGTCAATCTGCCCAGACACCATATTATCATTACACTTTTTAATCGCCGCATTTAATCTCTGCTTAGGTTTATTGAATTCTTCTTGTCTTAGAACAATTTTTTCTGCTTCCCCTGATATTTGGGGTTCTAACATAATTATATTGTCGGTTATCTTGGTTGCTTTTGCACCACGCATATCCATTTTTTGAATCTGTAAATAGTCCTGCGCATTTTCTGCATCATTTTTTATAATTGAATATAAATAATCAAGAATTCCATAGCATTTATCCTGAACCATTGAATCAAAATATATCTGTGTATGAGATACATATTCTTGTATACTCAAATCACATTTTTTATCCAACTCATATCTATCTTTAAGCTCAGGTATCCCCATGGTCTTAAAAATTTGCCTTTCGAGCAACTCTTTTGTCGGATTTTTTTTGTACAACATATATCTTGTGGTATCCCAATGAACAAGTTCTATGCTTGTAGCCAAATCCAAAGCATAACCCGGTAATTCGTTTTCAAAGTGCATTCCTATACTCTCAATGATTGTAAGCAATACTATATTATTTGATTTTGAATAAATAGTTTCTTTGACATAATTTGCAAATGCAACAGTGAATTCATGATCCTTTTTACAAATCTCCAAACTGCTTATTATAGCCTCTTTAAGACAAAAAATAACATCTCCTATTAAGGTAGGTACATTGTGATCTCTAATCCCTGCAAGCCACATGTTTCCATTTCCCCAATATTCCTTTATTGCATTACTCTCACTAATTTTTACTTTGATTTTTATTACATATTCAGGATTATTAGTTGCATATTCTAATATTACCCTATTTATAAATTGAATTGCCCAATGAAATCCCACTTTAAAATTCAATCGAAACAGATTCCATAAAAATACATTCTCGTACACTGTTCTATATAAATAATTATAATATTCAGCTTTCTCACTTAATCCATATTCAAAACCCTTAGACAGTCTATCGACTCTATAGAAATCAAATTCCTCTGCATCTACTTTTCCACGTAACCATAGTATATCAGCTATCGAACACAATTCGCTTGCTAATCCAGTTACCAAAGCAGGATAAGCATTCTTCAATGTCCATTCCATAATATCTTCTGACTTACGCATACTTTTTCTATTTCCATTAATATAATTATTAATCAATGTATTAAAAAACTTTTTTAACCACTCTTCTGAGTTATCTGCCATTCGATAAAGTGCTTCCAAGCAAGACGATATTTCATCTATGATTTTATAATAGTTTTCTTGCTCAGATTCCTGCAACGAATATTCCACATAATATTCCATCATAGCGCATGCATCTGAAGCAATAACTGCCACTTTATCTTCTTGTTTCGCATAATCCAAGCATAACTTAACTATATCATCTCTTCCGATTATATTTTTCTTATATATTTCTTCGTTTTTCAAAAGTCGAATAATACATGGTCTTCCATTACCAATTGGGGACAATTTCATTTGTGGTGATTCTTGTCTAATATGTAATAACTCACCTTCAAATGCGAACAAATTAATATTCTTCACAAAGTCGAACAACATGCCTTGTTCCAGAATCTCAGACCCTTGTTCTTCGAAATAATTATCACAAAACCTTGACTTAACAATTCCAATTTCTGTTTGCCTTTTCCAACTTTGCGGAATCTCATCAGAAAAAGTAAGGCTATATAAAAACTTATCTCTATTTACCTGTATAAACATTTTATTTGAAATCCAAATCTGATACCGTCTATACACACATCGCCCAAGATTTTCTATTTCATCATAGAAGATCTTATACTTCCCTTTGCACAAATCAAAAGCTTTATCAAAATAATGTTCAAAGCAAATATCTTCGAAAATATCATATTTCAGTCTAATATAATCTCCTTGTTGAGCAATTACACCTTCTGAAAGCAATGCATGCATTATGTCTCTATCTATATCGTCCTTATGAATACCCAACATAAATTTTCTAGCTCTTTCAAACACAATCTTCTCAACAGTTTCAATAACTTTGTTACTGAGTATGCCATACATTCGAGATTTTTCCTCCAAACATATTATGTTTTTCCAAATATATTCTCTTAGAGAATTTTCATCACCTATATTATCAATATCCATCGAATTACTAACTATCAAGTTTATATAAAAGGGCGATTTTAATAAATCAACATATGAATTTGTTTTATACATTTTATGAATAATCGGATATTGCTTCATAAGCAATGCAAGTTCATCTTCTGTTATATCGCCAACTTCATAAATTTTTATTGAAAAATTTGTTTCCAGTTTAATAAAAGCATTTTTATCACTCGTTCTACAAGATGTTACTATGTACACATTTTGATATTCTGCCGCCATATCATACAAATACTGTAATAATTCAAATTTTGTTTCGGCACAGTCCGCAATAAACTCGAGAGCATCAATAAAGAATATTAATTTCTTTCCATTAATACACTCTAAAACGTCTTGGATACAGCAACCCCAAATGTCGTCAATATGATTTTCTTCCAAAAATCTTTCAGCACGAGCATATAAAACCAATTTTTCATTTTCAACATATTTTTTGCATAAAACAGTTTTACCGCTACCAGCTCCACCTTGTATTGAAATATATCGCTCATTGTCTTTTGTTATTTTTTCAAGAAATTCATTTCTATCGATTTCATACTCTCCGTTAATCAATCCTTCAATATTTTTCAACCCTGAATTACTAAGTTCCAATGCACCTTTAAATTTTCTGATATTAATATTAAAGTTCTCATACTCATCCTTTAATACCTTGTATAATTTCTTCTGAAAATTAAGATCATTTTGTGCTTTAGTTATAATATCATTTGTAGTAATCAAATTATCTTTAATAGTAAATGAAATACTCCCAATTTGATTATCCCCACTATACTCTCTCACCTTATCAATACTATTATTACTAAGTACAAAAAATACAATATTCTTTAAGTCCGAGCATTTTTTATCTTTTGAATCCCTTATCTTTTCCAATGTAGTTTTTATTTTTGTTGGTACATCTTGTACAGTACTTACCTGCACTAAAAGTTCTCTGTTTTCTGATATCAAATCTACATATGGATAAGTTGCCGTCTCGTCATTCAGATTACTAAACTTCTGTCCGAACCATACATTACATACCTCAATTGCAAATAACTCAAACATTTTTGCAGCATCAAATAATCCGTTTTTATTTGCCATTTTGATTTTTTCATCATATGAAGACATATATTCAATTATGAAATCCATTCTTTCGTTTGAATTCAACATATATTCAATGCTCCTTATCCGTTAGTTTCTTTTAAAATATTTACCTGAGTTCATTCTCAATTTCCTCTATCGTTGGCATAGAAGCTCTATATTCCACAGGCAATAAATTTGACAACTTATACTCAGATATTCCTATCGGTTCTTTTGAACTATTTACCGCATATTTTGCAAGGATATTATTTTTGCTTTTGCATATAATCAGACCAATTGTTTTTGCATCAAAATCTGTCTTGACCAAATCATCCACAATATTCACATATGTACCAATCTGTCCAATGTCTCTCGATGTAAAAGCTACTATTTTAACTTCAACAACAACGTAACAATGCAAATACAGATGATAAAATAAAAGATCTATTTTTTCCTCTGTTCCTTCAATCGGTATTGTATATTCTCTTCCAACAAAAGCAAACCCTTTTCCAAGTTCCATAAGAAATTTTGTGATGTTGTCCATCAATGCGTCTTTTAACTCTTTCTCACTATAATCTTCTCTGATTGCTACGAAGTCGAAATTATATGGATCCTTTGTTATTTCCTGTGCAAGGTCGCTTTGTGGTTCAGGCAATGCGTATTCAAAGTTTGAAATTGCTTTTCCCTGACGCTCATATAAATCGGTATCAAGAAAATTTAAAAGTACTGCCCTTGACCAATTATTTAAAATCGTTTTCTTCACAAAAAATATTGATTTTTCCCTGTCCAATTTACATTTATCAATGATAGCTCTATGATGTCCCCACGGAATCGAAAACAATTCTTTATCCGATAAATCTCCCGGGCGTTCCATTGCAGTAAAGGTTATACGCCATCCGAACCACTTTCATGCTGCCGCTGGTCTGCCAGCCTTCATACAGACATTCCGGCTTAACATATCCTTCTTTAAAATCATAAATTCTGTCCACATGATCTCTTGTGTCTGAATTTAATCCGAGACAATATACCAATGCCTTGTGGTACACATCCTGGTATCTGCACTTCTGCAGATATTCCATGTAGAATTTCTTGTGTACTTCGTTCTTAAAAGTTATTGTGCGAGTAAATTTCCCGCTGTTTGCACCTAACGCTGTACTGTTTTTCACGTTTCTTTCCTCCTGTTGTTTGTATTGAAAAAGGCACTCCACTATGGAATGCCCTATATAAAAAATAGGGACACTTTTACTCCAAGTATCCCTATAATCTATCAACTATCTGATAGTCCACTATTCACTTTCATATTCAGGATTTTTTGTGTTCCCCGTACCGAGGTCTAACGCAACAACAACGGTTACTTTCTTCACAAGGCTCTTTTCTTTGTGATTTTCACCTATTTTT